>Ga0079225_10000093_pt1 | contig 45431 bp, 35 predicted proteins | sample Poulit2012_FD_76344 | JGI IMG/M metagenome (GOLD analysis project Ga0079225, IMG submission 76344) | Agricultural soil microbial communities from Georgia to study Nitrogen management - Poultry litter 2012 | ecosystem: Environmental > Terrestrial > Soil > Agricultural land | place: USA: Georgia... | reverse complement strand
TGAAGGAAGCTTTAAACTTTCCAAAAGAACGTGTGCTATTTGAATTTTACCTTGCTTAAAAATTACGGTTAAACATTTCGCAATGAGACCTGACAGGTTTCGCAAACCTGTCAGGTCTGGCCTCCGCATTGATTTACCAATTGAAAATCTCCTCCAAAATGACTAATATAATTCGAACTTTAAGGAAAATCCATTTCCCAAACAACCTTTTCAAGAAAAAAAGGATGCCGCTTCCATCCTCCACGCAGGTTTTCCGTTTTTTATTAACAATGCTGGCGCGAGCGTCCCGCTCGTGACCACAAAATCTATTGTTTCACCAGATATAACTTATCTCACAAATTTGTTTTAGTTTCGAAAGGCTCAAGATTAAAATAGTGTTGACGAATAAATCTTGTTCACTATGGTTATGAACAGCTTAGAGGGTTGGGCTAAAGCCCGGTCGTTGAGACTTCTTTGTGGCAGTCAGTTGAAACAGATAGTAATAAGGCTAGTTTTTTGTCAGATTAAAGTAAACAGGGGTCAACTTTTACACTAAAAAAAATTCCTGTTTTCTCTAAATATTCATCACACGATGTCTATTACCGTTGGATTTATCCAACGGCTAAATTATACCGCTCTACTTGGGCTTTAGCCCAATTTGAACCCTGCTATTAAACAACAAAAAATTAATAATTTTTCATTTAATGGGTATTAAAATTGAAAATATCAACGTTCAATTAAACTAAAGCCTTTCAAAGAAATGTGGTCTATTCAAAAAGCAGCAAAGAAATAAATCCTTGGTTTTCTTATGCCGGATGAGCTCCGAGCCTTGAAAAATATTCAGGGTTTTTACACAATGAAAAGCGCCCATTAAGAATCATCGGATTCTCCTCGATTGGATTTTTCATCTTCTTTTCTTTCTTCATTTTGTTTTTTCATTTCTTCTCCGATTTGGTTACTTGCCGCAAAAGAAGCAATCATATTATTGAGCATTTCACTTCCCGCTTGAGGAGAGTTGGGCAATAAAATGAGGTTGCTGTTCGTATCGCCGCCAATCGATTCTAAAGTGTCGTAATGTTGTGTCACCACAATCAATGCCGAAGCTTCTTGTGAGTTGATGCCAACCGTATTCAACACATCCACACTGTCAAATAATCCTCGGGCAATTTCTCTTCTTTGATCGGCAATACCCTGACCTTGCAAACGTTTGCTTTCCGCTTCTGCTCTTGCTTTAGCCACAATCCGAATCCGTTCTGCTTCTCCTTGGTGTTTCGCCGCAACCTCTTCGCGTTCTGCCGTATTAATCTGGTTCATCGCGCGTTTCACTTTTGTATCGGGATCGATATCGGTAACTAAAGTTTTGATGATATCATATCCATATTCCACCATCGCGTCGTTCAACTCAGTTTTAACCGCTACAGCGATACTGTTTTTCTTTTCAAAAACATCATCGACCAACATTTTTGGCACTTCCGCACGAACCACATCAAATACATAAGAAGTGATCTGATCTTTATGACTCTGTAACTTATAAAAAGCATCGTATATCCTGTCATTGATGACTTTATACTGCACAGAAACGCGGATTTTCACAAAAACGTTATCCTTGGTTTTTGTTTCAATCAGAACATCTAATTGTTGAACTTTAAGATTTACCCTACCGGCAATTTTATCGATAATCGGAATTTTTAGTTGAATTCCTGAGGAACGAATACTGGTGAATTTCCCAAATCGCTCACTCATGGCCGCGGTTTGTTACTTCACCGTAAAAACGGAGCTAAAAAATAAAACCAGAAGTACAAAAGCTACAATTAAATAAGTCATATTCAGAAGTGTTAAAGTTATCCGGGATAGATACAAAAATAGTAAAGCGGTTTAACAGGGATTGAAAAATAATAGTCAAACTCTCATAATTTCCAAACTAAAAATGATTTTGAACCCTTAGAGAATGATATGTTTTTAGCTGTAAATGAAGTTAGCTACAAAAAAGAACACTTTTTATTGCTTTCATATTCATATTTCTTCACCTTTTATTTCGTCTAACCATTAGTCAACATCTTTAATCTTATCCAAATTGACAGCTGCTTTTTTATGGCTTTTTCTAAGCGAGATTTATTAAAAACCGGCTTATATTGAACAAAAGCTATTAATTCCAAATCAGTCAGCGTATTATCCGCTAAGCTTTTTTTACCACGAACTTTAATTCCGTATGGTTTATATGTTTTCTTTATGCCATCCATTATATGTGATTTTGTAGCAGCAACCGTCGGATTGCATATTCTTCATTTATATTTAATCTTAGGTTTTTCTTTTAAACAGCTTATTTTGGTTTCCATATTTAGAAACATTTATTATCTTTGATATGTTATCTAACAACATTGTATGAGATACTTTGAAACAGAATTTTTGGATGAGGCAAAGAAGTTTTTAAAGACACTCCAGCCAAAAATTGTCAAAAAAGTATTTTACAACATTGACCTTGCTGAACAGACCAATGATCCTAAACTCTTTAAGAAACTTAAAAGTGATATTTGGGAGTTTCGGACTAAATATGCAGGGCTACAAATAAGACTCCTTGCATTTTGGGACAAGACCGACAATAAGAAAACTTTGGTAATTGCCACGCATGGTTTTATTAAAAAGGTGGACAAAGTTCCGACAAAAGAGATTAATCGGGCTATAAGATTGAAAGATAAATATTTTGAAACAAACTAAATAATTATGAGGACTAAAGAAATGAAAACATCAACGCTTGCCGAAATGAAAGATGAATTTATCGGTGAAATTGGTACACCGGAGCGTGATGAATATGAATATGAACTACGAATGGAGGTGTTGGGTCGAATGATAAAAGCAGCTCGAAAAGAGCGAGATTTAACTCAAGAAGAATTGGGTAAGCTCATCGGTGTAAAAAAGGCACAGATTTCAAAGCTTGAAAACAGTACCAATAGCGCCACTATTGATACGATAATAAAAGTTTTTAGAGCATTAAAAGCAGAGATTAATTTTAACGTAAAAATTGAAGACGACTTTATTAAACTCGTTTGATAAAAAAGAGAATCGCACATACGCCAAGTTATAAGTGTAATTCAAACTAATGTGCTTAAGTTGAGAGCGTTGAATCAAGTCGTAAATGTCAAAATTAAAAGCGCTTCTAATCTCGCACTACGCTGATACTTGATCCGATAACGATATCTGTAGAGAGATGGTTTTGCCCTTAATTTTAACTTTCAACGCTATGTATCCCAGCTCTTTTTTTGCATAATATCCACACAAAACTTATCTTGTAGTTTTGAATCGCTTTATCATTAAACTTCCTGTTTTAAAAGCATCCCGATAACAAGGTTTTTATGAATAGTTTTATCAACATCACAGAATTGCTCACGGCGTTAAATCGTGAAAAGCAACTCCTTGCCGAAATGTTTGGGAAACGGAAATCGATCGCTTACAAATATTCCGATGCGATAGCGTTGGTTGATTATGACGAGAATCGATTGGATTATCTCATCAAAATGGAAGTGATTCGTGAGAGCGATGGATTGTTGGAAATCGACGATCAATATTTGAAGTTTTTTGAGCAAATTCTGTCCGTTAACGAAGAGATTAATTCCTCGCTTATCGATGACAACCTTAAAGTAATCAAGGAAAATATCAACTATTTTCTTAACGAAAACGTTGCTTCGCGCAAGCATATTTATTTAAAGCGGATTAAAAGAACTTTTCGAAACATAGGAAAAACCACTTATCGAAGTGTCATTGACTTACGGCGGAACGTGGAGAACACTTTTAAAAACGAACCGAATTATAAGAATAAGCAACTTAAGCTCAAGAATTTAGATGAGAAAAGTAAGTTGATTAAAAGTTTGATAGACCAAACGCTGTCTTTGACCGATAAAGAAGAACGCACTTTTTATAATCGTGCATTGGATAGTGAGCTCAAACAAATCGTCACCGATTTAAAATTGTTGTTGCGCGAGTGTTCACATAATCTGATTGAGATTCAAGCGCAGATTATAGATTACCTGAATCAGATTGATTTGCAAGGAAAGTTTTTGGAGCAATTGCGGAAAGTCAAATATCTCAAAGATCATTTTACCCTGGAAGCCGAAACGGATATCAAACAAATTTTAAATCAAAAAAATCAGGTGATATTTGAAAAACGTGTCGGAGAGCCATTAAATCTTTCCTTGGAAGAATTGCAAAATAACGAATCGGCTTTTGAGACGATCAAACGCGTTGCAGAAAGGTTTAAAGACCGACAACAACAGCAACCTGTTGTGGCTGAAAAGATAGCTGATGAATTTCTTGAAGATAATTTGGAGGAAGAATTAATTATCGATTTTGAAGAAATTAGAAATCATTTTGTCGCCGGCGGACAAGATTTGTTTAATTTTATTCTGAATTATGACTTTTTGATGGAGGTGGATTTTGAAAAAAGAGTGACGATTTTCTGTCAAATGGCCTCTCAATACGAATTAGATTTTGAAATAGAAGACGATTATGCGGTCGAAAACCATATTGAATACGCAATGATTTATCCTAAATAAAAAACGAAATGACAAAATACGTTTCCGATATATTTGAAATCCTCAGACGCGGGCAATTCATCTGTTCGAATAGTCCGGATGATGAGATACAGAAGTTGTATAAAATCATGGAAGATGAAGATACTTTTAATGAGCTTTCTGACTACTTCGAGCAAATCAATTATATTTTGGAGTGGGGAAACGAGTACTTCTACTTTAGCCGAAAAGAAAAAAATGCTGATCTCGACAGGAAATTAAATAAGGCATTCGAATGGATTGATATTTTGGATTTTTTAAAAACCTATAACAGCACTTTTGATGTAGGATACAGATTTACGCCTGCCGAAATTGTCAATCAACTCAAAAACAATGCTGACCTTAAACACAAGTTGGAAAACCTCAAGAAAATCGGAAGAAACAAAAAGAAGTATGATGAGCGCGTCCGAAAAATTATCGAAAAATTGGAAAGAGATAATTTCATCACTTTGGAAGATGAAATCTCAGAGAGTTATAAAGTGTTGACCTCTTTCAATTATTTAAAAGAATTAATTTCAATCATTAATATTCCGGAAGACATTCAAAATGAGATACCTCAATAAAATTGTTTTTATCAATAGTGCCTCGGTGCAATATGCTGAAATGGAATTGGACGGAAATGTCCATTTGACCGGAACGCAAGGTGTTGGAAAAAGCACCTTACTTCGAGCTATTTTATTTTTTTATAACGCCAACAAAATTAAGTTGGGAATACCAAGAGAGAAGCAGAGTTTTGATGAGTATTATTTCCCTTTCCAAAACTCCTATATCATTTATGAAATTGTCAAAGAGGAAGCCACATTTTGTGTGCTGGCTTATAAGGTGAACGGAAAAACCGCTTTTAGGTTTTTTAATTCCGAATATAAAAGAGAATTGTTTATCGACGAAAATAACCGTGCTTTTCAGAGTTGGGATGAGATCAGAACAGCTTTTGGTCGTCATATTTATTACACGCCGATTGTCTCGAGTTACAAAGAATTTCGACAAATCATCTATGGCGATAACAAAGGAATGAAACCCAATTTCAGGAAATATGCACTGCTGGAAAGCAAGCAATATCAGAATATTCCGCTGACGATTCAAAATGTATTTCTCAATTCAAAATTGGAAGCTAAGTTCATCAAAGAGACGATTATCAAATCGTTAAATGAAGAGGAATTTTCATTGGATTTGGAAAATTATTTAAAAAATCATTTGCGCGATTTTGAAAGCCAAATTAATGATATCAGTATCTGGTTTAAAAAGAACAAAAAAGGACAGATTATCATTCGCAAACAAGCGGAGAAAATTATAGACCTTTATCGAAAGTTCAACTTCCTCAAACAAGAGAAGCAAGAAATAACAGCGGAGTTGGCGGGACGAATGGAATTTATAGAACATGAAAAACCCAAACTCACCGCTGAACTTCATCGGGAAAGCACAAGTCTCGATAAGTTGAAAGAAGAAGGTGAAAAGCTAAAAAAATTGCATTCAAATAGGGAACAAAAACTTATTTCAGCAATTGATTACCTTAAAAAAGAACTCAGAAAAGCTAAGAAAAAGCAAGATCGTTATGCAGCGCAAAACATTGAAGAAGTTATTCAGAAAGTGGAAAATAAAAACACTTGGATAAGTAAAAAGAAATCGCTGGAAGAAGAGAAATCCACTTTAACCGCTGCTTTTGCGGATATCGAACAAAGGTTTGAGAATTTGATCCGTCAAGTTCAAAATCAGCTTGTGGAATCAAAAAACGAGAAGGAAGCTACGATAAATAAAATCGAACGCAATTTCACAAAAGAAGAAACTGATCTTGCTAATACTTATAGAGGAATTATTGATCAGATTGAGGAAGGAGAAAAAGACCAATTGGAAAATGTGCAAAATGAAAAAGAAACTTTGGTTGGTCAAAAAAATCAACTGCACAACAAAAAATCCGAACTCAAACACCAGCGCTTTTTCGAAAAGGAAATAAATGATTGTCTTGAAGAATTAACGGAATTGAAACAGGCTGTTTCCACTTATAAAAATGAAATCGAAAAGAGACAAAGTCAAAAAGATACGCTTCGTAAACAAGGCGAATTGGAAACGGAAAAAGTGAAGCAATACGCTGAAAATAAGATTGATAAATCCAAAGAAAAACAAGAGCAGTATCGTTCGGAAATTTCGGGTATTCAACATAAAATCAAACAGAGTGAATCTTCACTTTATGGTTGGTTGGATAAAAATATACCGAATTGGGGAGAAACCATAGGAAAAGTTATCGATGAAGAAGAGGTTTTGTTTCACACCGATCTTAATCCTAAGTTGTCAAATGAAGAAAACCATAATTTCTTTGGAATAGAGCTCAATTTAAATGCCTTAAAAAGTCGGGTGAAAACGTTGGAAGAATATCGACAAGATATTGAGGTTTTTCAGAAAAAGGTTGAAGAAATCCGAAAGGAAATAAATCGATTGGAAGAACAGAAAAATGCAGATTTATCTCGAATTAATAAAAGATTCAAAATAAAATTAAGTCGTTTGGAAGATGAGGTTTCTGAAAAAGAATATAAGCTTGCTCAAGATGAAAATCGCTTGAAGAAAAATAAAGTAGCTTTAGAAGAATGGAAAGAAAAAGGAAAGACTGAAAAGAAAAGTATCCTTGAAGATATCGAGCAAAAGTTAAACAAAACTGCTGCTGAAAAATTAAAAGTCGAAAAGGAGCAGCAGCGAATTCTGAAAAGTATCAGTCGTCAAATAAGTTTAAAAAACACCGAGCGAGATAAAAAAATAAATGAATTAAAGACGGAGAAAACGCAGCAAATTCAAGAGATAAACAATTCATTTAAAGAGAAAGAAACGGTTTCCATAAAACGTATTCAAGAATTAAAAAATCAACAGCACGACGAGTTTTCAAGGAAAGGAGCAGACACCAAGAGGATTCGAGAAATTGATGAGGAATTGCTTCACATTGAACAAGAGCTGAGTTTTATCACAGAAAATGAAGCCTTGGTAATTGAATATAAAAAGGACAAAAGAGAGTTTTTCGACAAAGTGCAACAGTGGAAAACCGAACAAAAGAATAAAGAAAATCAAAAAGAAAACATTCTCGAAGTTCACCGAAAAGAACAGCAAAAAGCAAATAAGAAATATCAAGACCAAAGGACTTTGGTGAATTCTATTAAAGATAGCCTGAATGTATTTGAAAAAGATGAATTGAAGTTTTCAGAATTTAAAAAACTACCTGTTTATTTGGAGATGGAGCCTTTTTTGATTCCACCTAAAAATCAAAAGTCATTTTCAAAACTTGCTGTGAGTAGCATTAATGAATTAACGGGAAAACATTATGAAGGAATAGAAACCCTCAATAGCTTAAAACAAGCTGTTGGATTGTTCACCGGAAATTTCAGTGCCAATAACATTTTCAATTTTGAAGTGAGTTTAAACACCGATAAAGAATTTTTGGAGTTCGCCGTTGAACTGAAAGAATTTATTGAAGAAGATAAGATTGCAGAATATGAAAAAAGAGTGAATAATAAGTTTGCGGATGTTATTCATAACATAGGAAAAGAGACCAATGAATTGCTTTCCAAAGAAGCCGAAATCGAAAAAGTAATTCGGAAAATCAACAATGATTTTGAAACCAAAAACTTTGTGGAAGCCATCAAAGAAATGGAGATGCGCACCCAGAAAAGTTCAAATCCGATTGTGCGATTATTAATTCGGATAAAAGATTTTAATGAAGAGAATAATTTGATTTTAGGAGAAATTAATCTGTTCAACGTCTCGGGAAATTCTACGCAGAATCAAAAAGCGGTCAATTTATTAAAACAATTGGTGAAGGAATTGGAGCGCTATAAACACAACAGTTTGAGCTTGTCCGAATCTTTTGATTTGAAGTTTAGAATTGTAGAAAACGACAACAATTCCGGTTGGGTAGAAAAATTGTCCAATGTAGGCAGTGAAGGAACTGACGTTTTGGTGAAAGCGATGATTAATATCTTGTTGCTCAATGTTTTTAAAAGCGATGTATCTAAAAAATTCAAAGATTTCAAATTGCATTGTATGATGGATGAAATCGGCAGACTGCACCCGACTAACGTAAAAGGAATTTTAAGATTTGCCAATGAACGCAATATTTTCCTGATCAACGGTTCGCCGATTAGTCAAAGTGCAACCGATTATAAATACACCTATAAGCTGAGCAAACACAAATCTCAATCCGATCCGAATAAATATATAACCAAAGTAAATCGCTTGGTAAAAGTTAGAAATAAAGTACTATCTCGATGAAGTTAAGTTTAAAAATTGCCAAAGCTTTACAGCAACTTATCGAAGGAGAAATTCTCCCGGCCAGCAGCGCAAAAAGTAAATTAATCGATCGGTTGGTATCAGAAAATATCCTTTATAGAAAAGGGAAACATCGCCGCACATTACATTTACAAGATGAGAAAGGTTTGGAATTGTTTTTGGTCAATCAATTGCAAATAAATGATTTATCCCGATTTATTGAAGCCAGAGAAAATGAAAAATCAACTCGTTCAGAATTTGTAAAACTGACAACAGATTCTAAAGGTTCAAAAGAACGCGCTTTCAAAGGTTTTTTGGTAAACAGTTATTTCCCGATTAAAGCGAAGTTGAACGGACAAGAAATTATCATCGATCCGCCAAAAGGTAGTTTTGTTTTTATTTCTGATTACGAGCATTTTGAAATTCCGGAAACGATTACGGTGGTCGGGGTAGAAAACTCCAGAAACTTTAGACAGATTCATCAACAAGAATATTTATTTGAAAATATACTTCCGTTATTTATCTCGCGGTATCCGCAAAATCAGCATTTAGACTTTATCCGATGGATGCAAAAAATCCCAAATTCTTATCTGCATTTCGGAGATTTTGATTTAGCCGGAATCGGAATCTATCTCAATGAATACAAAAAGCATTTAGGTGGAAAAGCTACTTTTTTTGTCCCCGATCAAATTCAAGAACAGCTAAAAACCTACGGAAACCGCCAGCGTTATGACCGACAAAAATTAAATTTCGCTCCGGAAAAGATAGTGGAAGATAAATTAAAAGGTCTCTTACAAGTTATTCATACAGAGCGAAAAGGATTAGACCAAGAGTTTTTCATCAAATGAAAACCTATAAAAAAATCTTGAGGGTTTTTATGGCAGCGTGGAGAAACCCTCAAGGTTATGAAATATAAGTATTATTAAAATAGATCTTCTACAGAAAAATAGCGTTCCCCTGTGTCATAATTAAAAGTCAGGATTCGACTTCCTTCAGGGGCATCTTTTATAAATTCAGCGATAGCAGCTAAAGAAGAACCGGTCGAAATACCTCCAAGAATGCCTTCCTTTTTGGCCAATTGTTGCGTGTAATAAAAAGCTTTTTCAGCATCAACTTTAAGAATGCCATCCAACACTTCTTTATCCAAAACCTCCGGAATAAACCCGGCTCCAATTCCTTGTAAAGGGTGTGGACCGGATTCTCCACCGCTTAAAACAGGAGAATCTTCAGGTTCTACGGCATATATTTTTGTTTTGGGAAATTTTTCTTTTAAGACTTCTCCTACGCCTGTAATGTGACCACCAGTTCCAACGCCGGTAATCAGGTAATCAAAACCTTCAGGAAAATCTTTTAAAATCTCTTGGGCTGTGGCAGATCGATGAATTTTTGGATTTGCCATATTATTAAACTGTTGAGGTACCCAAGCATTCGACATAGTACTCGCTAATTCTTGAGCTTTCTCTACAGCGCCAGTAGTCCCTAATTCTTTTGGAGTTAAAATAACTTCGGCACCAAAAGCAGTCATCAGCTTTCTGCGTTCTATACTCATCGATTCAGGCATGGTTACTTTTAAACGATACCCTTTCACTGCGCAAACCATCGCTAAACCCACTCCTGTATTTCCCGAAGTTGGTTCGATGATTGTCGTGTCTTTATTGATGGCTCCTTCTTTTTCTGCAGCTTCTACCATAGCCAAAGCTATCCGATCTTTTATGCTTCCGGCCGGATTAGACCGTTCTAATTTGATCCACACTTCTACAGAAGAATCAAATAAATTGTTGATTTTTACGGTGGGTGTATTTCCGATGGTTTCTAAAATTGAATTCTTTTTCATAATTATTCGTTTAAAAAATTATTGTCTTTTATTTTTATTTGAGATTTGTGAAAAACCATAGAATTTGGTTTGATACTATGAGTGAGCCATACGTTACCGCCAATAATACTATCTTTTCCAATGGTGGTTTTCCCGCCGAGTATGGTAGCATTGGAATAAATCACAACCCCGTCTTCGATTATCGGATGTCGTTGTTTGTTGGCTTCTGATTTAGAAACCGATAAGGCTCCTAAAGTTACTCCTTGATACAATTTTACATCATCGCCGATAATACAGGATTCTCCGATTACAATTCCGGTGCCGTGATCGATAAAAAAACGTTTTCCAATCTGTGCACCCGGGTGAATATCGATTCCGGTTTTACTGTGTGCATATTCTGTCCATAACCTCGGTAACAATTCTACGCCTTGTTTTAAAAGTTGATTTGCAAATCGATAAACGGCAATGGCATAAAATCCCGGATAAGCTATTTTCACCTCTTTTAAACTCGTGGCTGCCGGATCATTTTCCAAAATAGCATTGGCATCTTCCAATAAAGACTCATGTAATTCGGGTAAAGTTTGGGTAAAAGTGTCGACAATGGACAACGTTTTTGGTCTGTCGTCCATTATTTCTAACAAGACCAAGCAAAATTCATCTTTGATTTCCTCAAAGCGTTCTTCAATAGCATTTACAGAAGGATATGGCCTGTCTTCTAATTGAAACAAGAAACGAAATACCTCATCGATAAAGGATTCAATGCGCTGTTTATCCAAAAAAGGTTTCGCCTGCTGATGCGCTAAATAGATTTTTTTTATAAAACTCTTTTCCATAATGAAATTTTAAACCTCTACTAATATTACACGACGAATGTTTTGTTTTTAATACAGATGCACCAAGATATGAAAACTTCATTTCCTCCTTAGATGTTTTCACGTTATATTATAAAAGTTCTTGTTCAGAATCATACGATAGATTCTTAACTTTATTAAATGAACTGTTGCTCAATAAGCAATAGTATTTTCCCTCATTACTTTATAAAAACGTTTTTCTGATTCGGAAAATTAATTTAACTTTGGAAAAAATCCATTAAAAAGGAATTAATCCAAAGCCATGCATAAGTCAATCCTTCATTTAGATTTAGATACTTTCTTTGTATCTGTCGAGCGTTTGCTACATAGCGAGTTGCAAAACAAACCGGTATTGGTCGGTGGTTTGGGAGATCGTGGAGTAGTGGCGGCTTGCAGTTATGAAACGCGAAAATTTGGTGTACACAGCGGCATGTCGATGAAAGTAGCACGGCGACTTTGTCCGCAAGCAGTGGTCATTAAAGGAAATGCCGGAACGTATTCCAAATATTCTCGTTTGGTTACGGAGATCATAAAATCAGAAGTACCCCTTTTTGAAAAAGCCAGTGTAGATGAATTTTACGCCGATTTAACCGGGATGGATAAGTTTTTCGGAATTCAAAAATTTGCCGGAGAACTGCGTCATAAAATCATCGAAGAAAGTGGATTGCCGATTTCATTTGGGTTGTCTCAAAATAAAGTGGTTTCAAAAATAGCTACTGATGAAGCAAAACCCAACAATCAAAAAATCGTCAATTTCGGAGAGGAGAAATCTTTTCTGGCACCGCTTTCTGTTCGGAAAATTCCTTTGGTTGGAAAGAAGACCTATCAGAATTTATTGCATTTAGGCGTAAGAAATATCCGAACCATTCAGGAAATGCCGGTAGAACTTCTGGAACGCGTATTGGGAAAAAACGGGCGAACAATCTGGTTGCGTGCCAATGGAATTGATCATTCTCCGATTATTCCTTTTCACGAACGAAAATCTATTTCGATGGAGCGAACTTTTAATAAAGATACCATCGATGTAAAAAGATTACAAGCCAGTATCCAGGCGATGGCGGAGAGTTTAGCGTACCAACTGCGAAATGGCGGAAAATTAACTTCGGTGGTCAACGTGAAAATTCGATATTCCGATTATAAAACCTACTCCAAGCAATCGACGATTCCCCACACCAGCGCTGATCATATTTTAGTAGCCAAAGCTTTGGAGTTGTTTCAGAAACTGTACCAACGGCGAGTGCTAATTCGATTGATAGGCGTGCGGTTTTCCGGATTGGCAGACGGCCATTATCAAATCGATTTGTTTGATGATTCCGAAAAAATGCTCAACCTCTATCAATCTCTCGATAAAATCAAAAATAAATATGGCGAAAGAAGTATTTATAAAGCCTCAACCATGCACGCCCATTCCATCGCCCGAATGTCAAATCCATTCAACGGCGAACCACCGGTTCTACTGGCGCATAGGAAACGGTGAGGGAGTAAACCTGTGAACAAGTGAAGGAGTGAAGAAGTTTATACGAAAAATTATTTATTAACTTAAAACCATAGAGAGATGAAAAGCCACAAAGACCTTATTGTTTATCAGAAGTCATTAGACTTAGTTGTAAGTATTTATAAAACTACAGCAAACTTTCCGTCCGCTGAGAAATTTGGATTGATTAGTCAATTACGAAGAGCGGCTGTATCAGTTCCATCCAATATAGCAGAGGGAGCAGGTAGAGAAAGTAAAAAGGAATTCGTTCGTTTTCTATATATAGCAGTTGGATCGCTAAATGAAGTAGAAACACAATTAGAAATCGCAAAACGACTCAAGTTTACCGAGGATATAGTAGCATTAAATAAAATCCTACTGCATATAAAGCGAATGATATTAAAGTTAATCAAATCTTTGAAGGAATGAGAAGGAGTGAACAAGTGAACCAGTGAAGAAGTGAACCAGTGAAGAAGTAAACGAGTAAACAAGTTCACAGGTTCACAAGTTCACAGGTTCACCACTCACCAACAAAAATGATTTACCTCAATTCACATACCTGGTATTCTTTGCGTTATGGGACTTTTTCCGAGGAAGAGTTATGTGTTTTGGCGCGAGAAAATGGTGTAAAAAATTTGGCGGTGACGGATATCAATAGCAGTACCGCTTGTTTGCAATTCAGTAAGATTGCTCCGCAGTATGGAATTAAACCGTTGGTGGGAATTGATTTTAGAAATGGAAACCGACAGCTTTATGTCGGAATTGCTAAAACTAATCAGGGATATAAAAATCTGAATGATTTCCTATCGGTTCACCTCCATAAGAAAACTGATTTTCCGGAAGAAGCGCCAAACTTAGAAGGTTGTTATTTTATTTATCCTTTTAAAGAAGTATTGAGACGAAACAAAACTACTTTTAAAACGAATGAATTTATCGGGATTTCTATCGAATCTATTAGGAAACTGAAATTCTCTTCTTATAAATCCTATACCGATAAACTCGTTTTTCAACAACCCGTCAGCATTCGCAATAAAAGAGATTATAATGCGCATCGCCTGTTGAGAGCAATAGATTTGAATATTGTGTTGAGCAAACTCCCCAAAGAAGAACAAGCGGATTTTACCGATAGAATTTATACCGAAGAAGAAGTGAAATTGGCATTTACAGATTTCGAATCCATTTTAGAAAACACAAAGCGACTGGCTGAAAATTGTAAGGTGAATTTTGAATTTGGCTCAAATCTGAATAAAAATTTACAAACTTATTTTGGAACCAAAGAAGAGGATGCTGAAGAGATTCGAAAGTTGGTCAAAAAGAAACTTTTATATCGATATCCAAATCCTTCTTTTTCAACTTTAAGACGGGTCATTAAAGAATTGCAAGCGATTATTAACTTGGGGTTTGTCTCGTATTTTTTGATCAACCTCGATATCATCGAATATGCGAAATCTAAAAACTATCCTTACATCGGGAGAGGAAGTGGTGCCAATTCTGTCATAGCTTATATATTGGGAATCACCAATGTAGATCCCATCGAATTGGATTTGTATTTCGAAAGATTTATCAATCCCAATCGCAGTTCCCCGCCCGATTTTGACTTGGATTTTTCTTGGAAAGACAGAAATGACATCACCCGTTATATTTTTGAGCGATTTCCAAATACAGCGCTAATGGGAACTTATGTAACTTTTAAACGACGTGCCGTGGCGCGTGAACTGGGGAAAGTTTTCGGTTTGCCTAAAGCCAATATCGATAAAATTTCTGCCAGATATTTTAAGTTTGAACAATTAGATAAACTGGAGAAATTAGTTATTCGGTACAGTCGTTATATCCAAGGATTTCCAAATTACCGCAGTGTGCATTCCGGTGGAATATTGATTCTGGAAAAACCGGTTCATAATTTTGCAGCTACATTCCTTCCGCCTAAGAATTTTGCAACTATTCAAATCGACATGCATATTGCTGAAAATGTTGGGATTCATAAATTCGATATTCTGGCACAAAGAGGATTGCCGAAAATCACCGATGCCATTGAAATCATCAAAGAAAATCAACCCAATGTAGAATTAATCGATATTGATGAGGTGAATCAATTTAAGGAAGATCCAAAAATCAACAACCTGCTAAAAACCGGAGATTGCATGGGCGTATTTTATGTAGAATCCCCTGCGATGCGCGGATTGTTGACCAAGCTTCAAACCGATAACTACTTAAATCTTGTGGCTGCCAGCTCGATTATCAGACCCGGCGTATCCAGTGGCGGGATGAAAGCGGAATACATCAAACGTCATCGAAATCCTGAAAAACGAAAAGAAGCACATCCTGTTTTATATGAAATCATGCCGGATACGTATGGAGTGATGGTTTATCAGGAAGATGTGATGAAAGTTGCTCACTTTTTTGCCCGGTTGGGATTGGATGATGCCGATGTGCTCAGACGCGGAATGAGTGGCAAGAAAACCGCTAAAGGACAAATGGAAAAATTGGAAAATAAATTTAGAAAAAACTGTCGTGTTTTGGGATATGATGAGGAACTGATTGAAAGCGTTTGGACACAAATTTCCTCTTTCGCCGGATATGCTTTCCCAAAAGGTCATTCCGCTTCTTATGCTGTGGAGAGTTACCAAAGCTTGTATTTAAAATGCTATTTTCCGTTGGAGTTTATGGTTGCGGTACTCAACAATGGTGGAGGTTTTTATAGTGTAGAAACATATTTACAGGAAATCCGCAATTGTGGAGGAAAAGTCCAAGCTCCTGATATCAATAAAAGTGAACACTCCACAATCATTGAAGGTGAAAATATTTATCTGGGATTGGGTTATCTCAAAGAATTAGAAAGTAAAACCATTCAGCGTATCCTCGAAAATCGCAACTTTTTTGGTCTTTTTAATTCATTGGAAGATTTTATTGATCGCGTAAAAATTTCTCTGGAACAAATTCGGATTCTAATTCGAATTAATGCATTTCGATTTACGGGAAAAGACAAACACAATTTGCTTTGGAAGGCGTTATTTATTTTGGAAAAGAATAAAAGTTACACCAATCAAGAAAAACTATTCAAAAGTCAATCGACAGAATTTCAACTCCCAACTTTTGAGCATTCTTATTTAACCGATGCGTATGATCAGTTGGAATTGCTCGGTTTTCATTTGATTCATCCTTTTAAGATGTTGAAACACAAAATTGAAACTCGAACAAGAGCAAATAATTTTAAAAACTATATCGGGAAAACAGTTGTGATTTACGGCTATTTGATTTGTATAAAAAGAACGCGTACTTCCAATAATCGCATGATGTATTTTGGGACTTTTTACGATTATGAATTTGGCGTATTCGACACCGTTCATTTTCCCAATATTACCAATCGCTATCCCGTTCACGGGAAAGGAATTTACAAATGCACCGGAAAAGTAACCGATGAATTTAACTATCTCTCTCTGCAATTGCATTCGATTTATAAGATGCCGATTAAAAATGATCCGAGATTTGTTTCGCAATATTGAATAAATTTAGAAAGAAAATAGAAGCTTTAAACTTGTTTTAGCTTAATAAACTACCTACTTAAAATGTGCATTATGAAATTATAATTGATTTTAAGGCTTGTTAATTTTAGTTTAATCAATATGTTTTTGTACTTTTACGTGTCAATCTATAAAAAGTAGATTGCAGTTAATTGTTGTAAGGTCTTAAATCGGAATTCTTACTTTTTAAAAACGACAGAACCAACAGCAATTTAGAAGATTTAATCTAAAAACTAACTATTTAAAATCTTATATTATGGAAAACCAACCAGGCAGAGACGAACCGCAAACTTCAGCAACTGATGCTCAAGTTACGGGTGAAAGCGCGTCGAAAGGAAAAAACATTGCAATCATCAGCTATATTACAATTATCGGTTTGATCATTGCTTTTATTATGAATAGCGATACAAAAGATCCTTTTGCCACATATCATATCAGACAATCTTTGGGAATTGCACTAACAGGCTTGGCTTTAAGTCTTATCAATGTAATTCCGATTTTAGGGTGGATTATCAGTATCGTAGGATCTTTACTTTTAATTTATCTTTGGGTGATGGGCTTAATCAATGCGATTAACGGCAAAGAAAAACCCGTCCCTTGGTTAGGTGAAAAATACGAAGAATGGTTTAAAAACATTTAAAACAAACCGATACAAAATTTTAAAGTAAGAGTTATTCTCAGAAATATCACTCTTCCTAACCTAAACAAAAATCCGTCTTTTGACGGGTTTTTAATAATAGTGGAGATCTTGATTTGGTTGAAGTGATTTTTCTTTTTTTTAATTAATTACCGTTGGACGGGTTTAGTTATTCCGATTTATTTCGGGCTTTAGCCCAACTTGAGTCCAGCTGTCAAGCAATAAGAAATCAGTAACCTTTCCATTCAATTTGTATTAAAATCAAAAATATCAACATTAAACCATTATTGATAACAGGAACGTTCCACCAAAAACCAAGAAATTTTCCAAAGCTCTTCCTCTGCAACTATTCACACCTCCCTATATTCTTCTACAAACTCAAATTCAATTTTGAAGGATTTCCTATATTGCGCTAAGGACAAGATTTTCCATGGCGTACAACATTGAAGATAGACGGAAGAAAGCGATCAAGGCTTCTTATTTCAGTATTTTAGGCAATGCTGTCTTGGCGATTGTAAAAGGAGCCGCCGGAATTTTTGGAAATTCCCATGCTTTAATTGCCGACGCCGTCGAATCTACAGCCGATGTATTTTCCTCGTTGTTGGTTTTGTTCGGAATAAAATATTCCAGTCGCCCCCCGGATGAAAATCACCCGTACGGACACGGTCGTATTGAGCCTTTAGTGACTTTTGCAATTGTTGCTTTTCTGGTGGTTTCCGCGGCGTGGATTACATATAACAGTATTCAGAGTATGGGAGAAACTGAAAACCTCCCCAAGAGTTTTACTTTATATGTTTTGGCAGCCATTATTATTTGGAAAGAAATTTCTTATCGCGTGGTGTTGAAAAGAAGTAAGGAGACTGAAAGTTTGACTTTAGAGTCGGATGCCAGACATCACAGAACCGATGCGATCACTTCATTAGTCGCTTTTATCGGAATTTCTATCGCAATAATTACCGAGCATAAACAAGCCGATGAGTGGGCTGCTTTAGTAACGGCCGGCGTGATTTTATACAACAGTTATTTGATTTTCCGACCCGCTTTGAGCGAAATGATGGACGAACACCGCTATGACGAACTCACCGATCAAATTCGAGAAGTCTCCAAAACCGTTCCCGGAATTATCTATACCGAAAAATGCCTGATTCGAAAAATGGGAATGCAATATCAAGTAGATCTACACGCGGTAGTCGATCCCGATATTTCGGTTAAAAAAGGACACGATTTGGCACATCGGTTAAAAGATACTTTACTCGAAAAACTGCCGCAAATTCAACATGTCCTCATTCATATCGAACCGGATAATTATCATGAGCAGTGAAATTGAGTTGGGTTTTTAAAATCCCCAATGATAAAAACTCAAATAGCCGTGAAATCAGTTTTTCGGTAAATTATAGAATTTATTACTGTCAAATTTTTCTAAAAAATATAGTGTGAAGTGATTCATCCAGAGAATTTAAAAACTTATGCGATTTTCCATAATCTTATGTTTTTAATGCAAAAACGGTAAGATATTTTTCATTTTAACAAATAAGCTTTTATCATTACTTAAAGTATGTTTATGTTTGAGTGTCATGTTAAAATTATAGAAAGGTCAAGGTTTGTTTTCTCATAATTAGCTTGATGTAATTTTCAAAATAATTGAAATGTATCTATATAAAATATTTAGTCATTCTTTGCCAAAATCGCTGGTCGTTTTAAGAGTTGTTTCTTTTCTCTTTTTCATATGTTTCATTAAAACAACTTCAGTAAGAGCTCAAGAAGTTTATGTGCGTATTTCTCCGGAAGATTGTATCAATTGTAATTTATCTTTATTTCAAGATGTGATTAATCTTTCTGATACGGATTATAAATTTCTTTTTCCAAAAAAATTTGAAGGAAAAAGATTTGAGCGATTTAATGAACTTTATTTCGAAAATAAAATATTGAATCAATCTGTAGTTTTTTCAGATTCTTTATATCAGCAGACCCAAAAACCTTTAAATGATAGAAGTGGCGTTGTTGGTTTTTTTAAAGATCGAATTATTTTTAAAGCCGAGATGGAAGAGATTAGTAATAATGATTTAGAAGAAATCTTTCAATCATTAAGAAAAGTTGAAATGATTTTGGATAGAGATGAATTGGGAATATCTTCCTCCGCAACGATGGAGTTCAATTATCAAAATCCTTTAGGAGTTATAACAGATATTCCTTTTAAAACACTCTTTGTTATTAATAAAAAGGGAGAATATAAATCTATTGAGTTAAATAAAGATGTTTATCAAAAAGTCATAAAAAAACACTCCAATCCAAAGGAATATGATTTTCATTCAAGTCATTTGAAGGAATTAAAATCAATTGGTAAATTTTTTCCTGAATATCCAAGAGTGAAAATCACTGATGATAAGGTTTTTATAAATTATTTTTTGCCTATAATTAAGCTCGTTGAATCAGACACCACTTCGCACAAAGGAGTTTATAACTTGGATATTTTATCCATTACCGATTTTAATAATGACGAAAAAATCTTTAGAAAAATAGATAACGATTTAATAGTAGAAAACTCTTATCTTAATCCTACTCGTGAAAACGTTAATCAACGATTTTTTCCAACTAATGCTTTCTCTTTTTATAATGATCATTTATTCAGAATAAATCAATTGATTTATAATCAGGAAGATGATGAAAAAGATCAAAGCTTCCCCCTTTTTAGTACGTATGAAATAGACAAAAAAGAAAAAATAATTAAATTTGATGACTATTCCGATAAATTAGAAACTTTAGACGTTCAAAAAGATTCTACTTTGAATTCGGACGAAATGATAGTTGAGCTCAGCTTTTTATCGCAAAAAAATTCTATTTTGTTCGAAGTACTTCCTTACGCTATTAATCTTCAAACCAAAAATATTTATAATTTAGATTGGGATCAGAAAATGAATAACATTCACTATCAAGATTATGATATTAATTATAAACAATTACAGTATTGGTCTTCTGAAGATAATTGGAGGGTTTTGGTTATGAAAAAAAACGCCTATTATTTAAACTTATATGATGCTGAATGGAAATTAAAAGAAAATATACCTTTATTTTTTCATTCCAAAAACATTGAAGATGTACGTTTTACAAAGGATTTTATTTACCTTTCTACAGAATCTTATTTTTTGAGAATGCCGAATTTTAGTAAATCATAACCCCGCTGGAACGTGAACTTATCCACTTTGAGAGGATTCTCTCGCGGTCTTTCATTTGCGAAACCTCTGAGAGAACTATTTCAACTAAGCCACTTCTACTTCTTTTTGATTTTTCTTATTGACAAAATAGATCACGACAAATAACCCAATCAAGATAAGTTGTGCAGCAATGGTTTGCAGCGTGGGATAAATTCCCAACCAATCGACACGGAAAATGTCGGGTAAACCGGTGACATCAATCCAACCACTTTCTTGCAGAGAATGAATACCTTTCCCGGTCAAAATAATTGCCAGCAGCAAAATAATCCAAGAAGAATAGCGGAAGAGTTTCCTGACGGAAATCATTTTGGAATATTTTAAAAACAGATAAGCAATCAGTGCAATGACAACAACAGCGGCGATCACGCCAAATCCGATGGCAGTTTGATTTTCCGGACCTGCTTCCAATTTGATAGCTTGCAGGAAAAGAATCACCTCAAAAGCTTCGCGGAAAACGATGACAAATGAAAAAACGGCCAATCCGAACATTTTCTCCGTTTTTAATAAGTCTTCCACTTTTTCTTTGATGAATTTAGTCCATTGTTTGGCGGAGGACTTGCTGTGTAGCCAAAACCCAACATATACCAATACCAAAACCGCCACTAAAGAAATTACGCCTTCCATGACTTCTCGATTTTTACCGCCAAATTGCAGGATATAATCAGATGCAAACCACCCGGCAATTCCGGCTATCACTGCCGTTATCCAGCCGCCATGAAGCCAAGGTAAAGCTTGCTTTGCATTGGCACTTCTAATCAATGCCAAGATTACTGCCAGAATAAGAAAAGCTTCCAAACCTTCTCGTAAGAAAATTGAACCAGCAATTAGAAAGGTCAACCAAAAATTGAGTTGTTGATCTTGCAATAAACCTTCAGCTTCTTCAATCAGTTTAAAAGCTTTCTCCATTTCCGTTTCAAAAACTGCAATACCTTTGTCTTTGCTGAGCACTTGTCTTACTTGAAACATCTGTGCTTCAATTTCCGCAACAAACTTTTTGTCGATACTACGCAGTCGCGCTTCTACTGGTTCGATTCCCTCTAAGTAGGCATTGATGGCTTGGGTGCGCGCTAATTTATTATTGCCTTGCGCGTAACTTTCATGCGCTTTTTCGAGATGGTCGCGAGCGATAGGTAAACTGTTGAAAGCTTCTTTTTGCTCCGGTTCCATGGTGCGTAAAGCTTGAAGTTGGGCTTCCGCTTCTTTTTCGGCCGAGTCCAATTCTTCGCGCAATTCCTTATCTGTTGAGGTAGCTACAGTTGCCAATCCGATATCGGATTTAATTTCAGAAAATACTTCTTGCAGATAAACGGAGTCGGATTCTTTTTCTTGATAATGTAAAGATTTGATATAAAAGGAGAGATTCCATAATTCGTTATCATTCAGTTCGCTATAGGCCCTCATTGCAGTGCCGGGAAGTCCAAATCGAATACTGTTATAGGCTTGATAAGGCGAAAAATTTTCGATAAAATTATCATCGTGAAAATTACTTGGTGCCGGTTCTAAAACTACGCCGGCAGGTCCGTCTCCTTTTCCGTTATCGCCGTGACAAGAAGCGCAGTTTTGGGAATATAATATTTTTCCTTTTGCAAAGTCAGGCCAGACCTTTGGCGCTGTTTCGATTCCCGTTAATTCAATAATTTTGTTATTGACCTGATTAGCTGTCCGACTAATATCTTCCTCCGAAGCTTTTTGATCGATTAATTGTTGGAGTTCTTTAAGTTGGTTCAGCAGTTCGGTTTTGACCTCTTGCTCAAGTGAAGTTTCCTTCACCAAAACATAAGCTTCCTCAGCAAATTCTTGTTGTTCTAAATATTCCGGGTCATTGATGATTTCCCCATTTTGCACAGCACCGGGATAATCCATGGCCACATAGCTTAGCAAATGCACCACTGTTTCTGCAACGGCTTTGTCGTCTTGTTGCGCTTGTAAATTGGTGAGAGGAAATAGGAATAAGAATCCCCATAAAAGTAGCGAGATAGTAATCTTCATTTCGTTACGCTTATTTAGATTGAATTAATGCAAATATAAATTAATTCCTTTTATTCTGTCGATTCTTCAGAATAATGTCGCGTAAATGTTGAATTGTGAAAATAACAAGTTTGTAAAATGAAATTGTTGTGAAGTGTAGGTTTAAAGTCGAATCGGGAATGCTCCGCTGGTGCGCGAACTTGTCCGCCTTGGGAGGATCCCCTCGCGTTCCTTGCAGTATTTTCTTTAATTCAACCGTTTTCTTTTAAAATAGCGGAGGATCCTCTCGCGTTCCTTGTTGGTTTTAAAAGTTTTATGTTCTTTAATTCAACTGTTTTCTTTTAGAATAGCGTCACATTTTTCGCAATCCGCTTCTCCGGTGAGGTAGCCGTCTTCGTCCAATTGATATTGACAGCATTCTTCAAAGTTGTTTTTTAGAATGTCCTTGGCGCGTCGCACTCTTGCCTTGACATTGGGTAAGGAGATGTCCAATATTTCTGCGGTTTCCTGTTGTTTTTTCCCTTCGTTATAAATCAATTCCACCACGTCTTTGTAGATTTTCGGCAAGTCGTTTACGAAGGATTCATAGCAACAGAATTCACTCGAATTAAATACGTTCGCGTCTTTTGCTAAACTTGGATTTTTATCATCTTCAAATTTGGGAACATAGACCGATTCTTGATTGAAGTGATTTGCTATTTCATTGCGTGTTATTTGGAATAGCCAAGCTCTGATTTTGTTTTCATCTTTAAGTTGATGTTGATTTTCGAGAGCTTTTAAAAATACATTCTGAAAAATATCTTTCCCGATATGATCATCTTTTACTTTTTTGAGGATAAAGTAATAGACCTCGTCATGAAAATCACTAAAAATATTTTTCTGTTCCATATTCATCATCGAACAACAAAGTTAAATAAAAAAGGCCGGTATTAAAACCGACCTTTTATAAGTTGTTCTTAATTACAGCAACTGCATTTTGTGCACTCGCATTTTGTGCAAGGACAATCGCCTTCAGCACAGTTTTGACAATTACACTTTGTGCATTCGCAGTTGGTACATTTACAGTTATTCATCATAAATAAATTTAGCGTTCATAAGGTAGACTCAGATTAGTTCAAAAAGATACATTTTTAAGGGATTATTTTTTGGGGAATTTGAAACTGATTTGTTCATTTAGTTATCCTCTTTTTTAAATCCATTCTTTCGTGTAAAATTCTTGTAACTTCAATATTATCTTTTTGTAACGTTCGATAAAAAATGACGTGTCGGTTTACTTTTAACCCGCGTAAGTTTTTTGTTATTCCCTCATAGTTTCTTCCTAAATATGGATTGTCTGCAATTTTCTGACAATTAGAAATAAGAATTTGATAATAATTATCAGCTTGTTTTTCCGACCATGTTTCCATCGTGTAGTCCCATATTTCAGCTAAATCTTTTACCGCTTTGTTGGTCAGTTTAAATTTAACCATTTGAGTTCTTTTTAGCTTTTAAAGCTTCAAGATGTTCTTCAGGATCAAAGTCGTGTGCAATTCCACTATCTATTCCTTCTTGAATTGCATTTTTTAAAGCAGCTGCTTTATTTTCTTCTTCTTCCAAAAGCCTTAATCCTGCTCTTACCACTTCACTGACATTTTTAAATCGTCCTTCTTTTATTCGGTTTTGAATGAACTCGTCGAAATAACTTCCAAGTGATATTGATGTGTTTTTACTCATTTTGTGATGGTTTACCTCAAATTTACCAATAAATGGTATAATCTCCAAGCCAGTAAATTAGAAAAACAGTGTGTTTTCCCTAAATTTAATCGGACACTTGCTCAAATTATAAAAAGTTTCTAATGTCTGTATTCCCGCGTGAAGGATGGAGGCGGCATCCTTTTTTCTTTTCAAAAAGATGTTTTGAGTTAATAATTTCGTGCGATTTTGAAGTTGATTAAAGCAAAAAACAAACAGAAAAAAGATATAGCCGAGAGCCTGACCCTCCGGTGTTTTCGAGAATGTTGACTTTATAAAATAAGCTTCTAAAACACCGGAGGGGCACGCCCAAATAATTAATAAACTCTTTATTCACCTGAAATTTGAATTGAGTTGGGGGAGTTCAAATCCCGTACCCTGAAACCCGAAACTCGCACCCCGCAACTCGAAATCCTACTTCTTCACCAATCCCGCGCGCTTCAACAACGCTTCATTGCTCGGTGGCTGACCGCGGAAATTCTCATAGAGTTTCATCGGGTCTTCTGTACCGCCTTTGGTGAGTACATTTACTTTGAATTTGGTGGCGATTTCTTTGTTGAAAATTCCATTTTCTTTGAAATAAGAGAAAGCATCTGCATCCAAAACTTCGGCCCATTTGTAAGAGTAATATCCCGCCGAGTATCCGCCTTGGAAAATGTGACTGAAAGCAGTGCTCATACAGTTTTCCGCTACATCGGGATAGAATTTAGTGGATTCGAAAGCTTGTTTTTCGTGAGCTTTGACATCGGTGATGTTACTGGGGTCGATGCTGTGCCAAGCCATATCCAGCAAGCCGAAACTCAATTGACGGACGGTAGCCATTCCCTCTAAAAAGTTAGCAGCTTTTTTAATCCGCTCGACCATTTCCATCGGAATTAGCTTACCGGTTTTATAGTGTTTTGCAAAGAGTTCCAAAGCTTCTTTTTCATAGCACCAGTTTTCCAATAACTGACTCGGAAGTTCGACGAAATCCCAAAACACGTTAGCTCCGGATAACCCGCGATAAGTAGTGTTGGCCAACATTCCGTGGAGGGCGTGACCAAATTCGTGAAATAGGGTGGTCACTTCCATAAAAGTCAACAGGGCAGGTTCTTTGGAGGTAGGACGGGAGAAGTTGCAAACAATAGAAATTTGCGGGCGAATGTTCTCACCGTTTCTGATTTCTTGATCTCTGTAACTCGTCATCCAAGCTCCATTTCGCTTGCCTTCTCTGGGATGAAAGTCTGCATAAAACAAGGCGATATAATGAGAGTTTTCGTCATAAACGCGGAAGGTTTTTACATCTTCGTGATAGGTATCCACATCCGAAACTTCCTCAAAATTAATTCCGTATAATTTATGGGCTACTTCAAAAGCGCCGGACATCACATTATTCAGTTCGAAATAAGGTTTGAGTTTTTCATCATCCAAATCGAACTTTTTCTGTTTGAGTTTTTCTGAATAATAAGCGCTGTCCCATTTCTGTAGTTGTTCGATGCCATCTTCTTCTTTTGCGAATTCCTGAAGTTCCTCGAATTCCCTATTGGCAGCGGGTTTTGCTTTTTGTAATAAGTCTTCCAAAAAATCTTCTACATTTTTTTGAGATTTGGCCATGCGCTCTTGTAAAACAAAATCAGCGTGGTTTTTATATCCTAAAAGTTTTGCTCTTTCATAGCGGAGATTAACTATTTCCAATACATTTTTTTCATTGTTGTTTTCGTTGTCTTGAAAACCTTTGGCGCCTTGGGCAAGTGCTAATTTCTTGCGCAACTCTCGGTTTTTGACATATTTCATAAACGGCAGATAACTAGGAAAATGCAGCGTAAAGATAAATCCCTTTTTGTCTTTGCTTTTTGCTAAAGCTGCTGCGGTTTCCTTAGCGCTTTCCGGTAGGCCTTCCAGTTCTTTTTTATCGGTAATGTGCAATTCAAAAGCATTGGTATCCGCCAAAACGTTTTCACCGAAATCTAAACTCAGCTTGGCAAGTTTCGTATCGATTTCGCGTAATTTTTCCTTTTTCTCCTCCGGTAGATTGGCGCCGTTTCGAGTGAAGGATTTGTAATTGTTGTCGAGTAAGGTTTGTTGCTCCGTGTTTAAGTCTAAGTCAGCACGGTTGTCATAAACGGTTTTTACCCGTTCGAAAAGCTTTTCATTTAAAATCAGATCATTTTGGAACTTGGTCAACCAAGGAGAAACTTCTTGGGCAATTTTTTGAATTTCCGGATTGGTTTCGGCAGAATTTAAGTTGAAGAAAATAGAAGCTACGCGACCCAGTTTTTCTCCTGAAGCATCCAAAGCTGCAATGGTATTTTCGAAATTAGGTCGATCTTCGTTTTCGGTGATGGCGTCGATTTCTGCTTGCGCTTGTTCTAAAGCTTTTTTTATAGCTGGTTTAAAATGTTTATTCTCAATTTTGGAAAATGGGGGAGTTTCAAAATCCGCTAACAAAGGGTTTATATCTGACATAGTTTATTGCTGTTTTTTTAGAAGTGTCGAAGATACAAAATTGACAAGGCAGTATGTAGGGGGAGGCTATGCTTTAAGGAAATTTTGAGATAGGAAGCTTTTAAAAATAAGACAAGTTTTTTATTGACGTTTTTGAAATCGAATAATCTTAAGATAGCTATTATAAATGAAATAAGTCGCCATTCCATTTTCTGGACTTCATATTTTCGAATTGACAATCAATCTTATTATCAAAGTTTTAAGTTAAAAGCTTTGTTGGGTTAACGCTGTTAATTAAATTTGCTGCTTTACTTAGAATACCATGAAAAAAAACAGGGAAAATCTGAAGCAGGATATTTTGTTGGCGGCGAAATCGCTTTTTCAAAATAAGGGGTATCAAAAAACCACCATGCGAAATATCGCTTTAGAAGTGGGGATTAGCGCTACGACGATTTATCTGTATTATAAAGATAAAGCGGATATAATGCATGCTTTGCATCAAGAGGGCTTCAAGATTTTATCTCAACAATTTTTAACCCTGAGATATGTCGAAAATCCTTTTGAGCGATTAAAAGCAATGGGGCGGGTTTATATCAGTTTTGCTTTGGAAAATCGTGATTTCTATGAAATTATGTTCATTATGAAAGAACCCTTAGCACATCTTCAGCAGGAAGACACTCCGGATTCTGATTGGGAAGAAGGGTTGGCATCTTATGAGTTTCTGTTAGATGTGGTGGAAGAATGTCAGCAAAATGGATATTTCCAAGGATATAACATCAAAAACTTGGCGTTGATGATTTGGGCGAATATGCACGGACTTTGCGCCTTGAAAAACAATGGACACCTCGATCTGGTGGCCAGTAAAGTCGATCAAGATATTGATGTTTCCATGGTGATGCAACAAAGTTTTGACCTATATACCAAAATGATTGAAAAGCTATAGATATGAAATTAACAGCGTTAATAACAAACAAGTCTTTATGGATATTTAGCTTGTTAATTCTTGGAGGTTCTCAAGTTAAGGCACAAGAAATATTGGAAGATTATGTCGAACATGCGTTGGAAAATAATTTGGTGTTGCAAAAGAAAAACATCGAATTACAACAAGCCGAATATGCGTTGAAGATTGCCAAAGGAATGTTTTACCCAAGCGTGGATATGCATGCAGATTATACTTCGGCGGAAGGGGGTAGGGATATTTATCTTCCGCTGGGGGATATGCTGAATCCGGTTTATAATACCTTAAACGCACTGACTTCCTCCAACATGTTTCCGCAGTTGGAAAATGAAAGAGTCAATTTCTTACCACATAATTTTTACGATGCAAAAATTAGAGCCTCTGTCCCGATTTTTAATGCGGAGATGATTTATAATAAGCGAGTTAAAAAACAACAGCTTTACCTCACCGAAGAGGAGCAAGATATTTATAAAAGGGATTTGATAGAAAAGGTGAAGTCGGCTTATTATGATTACCTGCAAGCGCATAAAGCAAGCGATATCTATAGTTCAACTTTGGAATTGGCCGAAGAGGGAAAACGCGTAAATGAAAGTTTATTGGAAAATGGAAAAGGTTTGCCGGCTTATGTGCTTCGTTCAGAAAGCGAGGTGGCGGAGGTGGAAGCCAAAATTACGGAAGCCGAGCAAAATCTAGATAATGCAAAACGATATTTTAATTTTTTGTTGAACCGAGACCAAGATAGTGCTATCGAAATCCCCGATTCAAAAAAAGATTTGGAAGGCGAAGTAGTAAAATTATTGGGCGAAACACCGGCTATTTCAGAAAGAGAAGAACTCAAAACGGTAGATGAAGTGAAAAAACTTCAAGAAAATTTACACAAGTTGGAGAAATCCGTTTTTTATCCGAGTTTGAATGGTTTCGTAGATGTAGGGTCGCAGGCTGAGAACTGGAGTTTCGATTCTCAATCGCAATATTATATGGTCGGGTTAAACCTTAAAGTTCCCATTTTTTCCGGTAATCAAAATCGAAATAAAATTAAATCGGCTGAACTAGCAGTTGAAAGTGCTGAATTGGACAAGGAAATCGTCGCACAACAATTAACACTTAGCAGTCGAGCTTCACAAAATAAATTGCGCGCGGCTTATCACAATTACTTATCGGCAAAAAAACAATTGAAGGCGGCAAAAACCTACCATCGATTGATTGAGAGAGGATATAAAGAAGGTGTCAATTCCTATATCGAAACGGTAGATGCCAGAAGTCAATTGACCCAAGCACAAATCGCGTTAAGCATTAATGAATTTGAAATGATGACGGCAAAAGCGAAGTTGGAGAGAGAAACCGCATCTTATGATTTATCAGATGAAAACTAAAAAAACAGAAAAACCTCTAAACCAATAAAATAATGAAGAAAATTTTATACAGCCTTACTTTTGGATTGGTCTTACTGACTTTTTCTTGTCAAAAGAAAACCGCTAATTCCACTGTGATGATGCAGGATACAATTCCGGTCCAACTGCAAAAAATACAAATGGATTCTGTTGCTTCGGTATTTGAAGTTTCCGGCTATTTTTCTACCGATAATGAAACGCCTTTGTCTTTTAAAAACGGAGGCATTGTAGAGAAAATATATGTAAAAGAAGGAGACAGAATTAAATCGGGACAAGTGTTGGCCGAAGTCAAAGGTACAGAGACGCAAGCGGCAGCACAACAAGCGGATTTGGCCTATCAAAAAGCAAAAAGAGATTATGAAAGAGCGGTTAATTTGTATAAAGATAGCGTGACTACTTTAGAGCAAATGCAAAATGCTAAAACCGCTTTAGCCGTGGCGGAACAACAAAAAGCGGCAGCTGATTTCAATGCAGCACAATCCCAAATTATTGCCTTAACTGATGGAAATGTCTTAGAGAAATTTGTAAAAGAAGGACAATTAGTCGGCGCGGGAACTCCTGTTTTGTTGGTCAGTGGTTCCGATGAAGACGGTTGGATTTTTAAAAGCAGTTTAAGCGATAGTGAGTGGGCCACGGTGAAAGTTGGAGATTCTGCTCGGGTTTCTACAAATGTTGGCGATAAAACTGCTGCAAAAGCTGAGGTCATAAGAAAAGCAGAGGGAATAAGCTCTGAAACCGGAGGGTTTTCAGTTCAATTAAGTGTTCAAGAACCGGAGAAATTATCATTAGCCTCAGGTCTTTTTGGGAAAGCGACGATTTATCCTTCAAAAAAGATTTTCTCTTGGCAGATTCCTTATGACGCCCTGTTGGATGGAGATGCCGATTATGGTTATGTGTTTGTAACCAATGATCGAAAAACTGCTAAAAAGATAAAAATTCATATTTCAAAGATTCAACATGGTAAAGTGTTGATTGATGAAGGGTTAGAGGATGCTAAATACTTAATTGTTTCCGGGAGTGCTTATTTAAAAGACGGATCTGTAATCGATATTAAAAACTAAAAGATGAATATCACAAATTACGCGATAAAAAATTACCAATTCACCCTTATCATGGTTTTGATGGTAGCGGTTTTGGGAGCGTCGAGTTTACTGAATATGCCTCGCGCTGAAGATCCTGAAATGCATGCGCCGCTGTATCCAGTGACGGTCATCTATCCCGGAACCAGTCCGAAAGATATGGAGGAATTGGTAGTTAAGCCGTTAGAACAAGAAATCTATAGTTTGGATGGGATTGAGAAAATAAAAACCACTATTTCTGATGGTTTGGCGGTGTTGCTGGTCGAGTTTGAATACAAAAGTGATGTAGATGTAAAACATCAAGAATTGTCCAGAGAAATAAATTCCATGCGAGAAAAGTTGCCGCAAGATATCTATCGTTTGGAAGTGGATAAATTTGCGCCTTCTGATGTGAATATCCTTCAAATGGAGTTGGTTTCTGAAAATGCTTCCACAGATAATCTTCGAAAATATGCCAGAAATTTAAAAGAGGAATTAGAGAAAGTAACCGATTTGAAAGGGGTTGAGGTTCAAGGTATTTCAGACAGAATTATCAGAGTGGATTTGAATATGAGTAAAATGGCCAATTTGAAAATTCCATTAGATGGAGTGAGTAAAGCCATTGAAAGTGAATTGGTTAAAATTCCGGGGGGACTGGTTTTTGAAGGCAACAAAAGTTTCAATATAAAAACAGATGGAAATCTCAGTTCTGTAGAAGATATTGCTAACATCATTATTTCCGGTTCAAAGTCGGGGAATATCCAATTGAAAGATATCGCAGAGGTTTATACAGATTATTCTCCGCCAACTCATATTGTTCGCTTAAATGGATTTAGAGCAGTTACGGTAATTGCAGCTTTAAAAGAGGGGAAAAACATCACCCAGACACAAGAACAATATTTGGCAAAAATTGACGAGTTCAAACAAACTTTACCGGCCAATATTGATTTGATCTTGCATTTTGATCAAGCTGACAATGTAAATCAGCGATTAAGTGGACTCGGAATTGATTTTTCTATTGCGATTTTCTTGGTTTTGCTTACACTTTTGCCGTTGGGGAATCGAGCTTCTTTGGTTGTGATGTTCGCTATTCCATTGTCATTGGCAATCGGTATCGTGGTGTTGGACTTTTTTGATTTTAGTCTGAACCAATTGAGTATTGTCGGGTTTGTAGTGTCTTTGGGTTTATTGGTCGACGATAGTATAGTAGTAGTTGAAAATATTGAACGTTGGATGCGCGAAGGATATCCGCGATTGGAAGCCGTCAAAAAAGCGACCGCACAGATTACCAAAGCCGTGTTGGGGTGTACTGCCACGTTGGTGATTGCTTTTTTACCGTTGGTATTCTTACCGGAAGAATCGGGAGATTTTATTAGAAGTCTGCCTATTTCTATTATCGCAACTGTGGTGGGATCGATGATTGTTGCTTTAACCGTAGTTCCATTTTTATCAACTAAAATTTTAAAACCTACTAAGAGTAAGGAAGGAAATGTGGTTTTACAGGCTTTGCAAAAAGGAATCCACAAAACCTACGCGCCACTTTTGGAAAGGGGATTGAAATATCCTTGGATAACTTTGTTAATTGCAGGGTTGATTTTTGGAGGTTCTTTATTGTTGATTCCGGTAGTCGGGTTAAGTTTATTCCCTTCTTCAGAAAAACCGCAATTTTTGATTAATATTAATGCGCCCTTACAATCCAATATCTATTACACTGATTCTGTTGTACGAAATTTAGAGAAAGAATTGAAAGATATTCCGGAGGTGAATTATTTCACTTCTAATGTGGGTAAAGGAAATCCGCAAATTTTTTATAACGAATCCCAAAAAAATGAAAGTGAAGATTTTGCCCAAATATTTGTACAGCTCGATTCCGAAATCAGGGCAAAAGAGAAAAAGGAGATTATTGATAAATTGAGGAATAAATGGCGATATTTTGAAGGTTCAAAAATTGAAATAAAAGATTTTGAACAAGGAATGCCGATGGAAGCTCCGGTAGAGGTACGCATTTTGGGCGACAACTTAGATAGTTTAAGGAGTATAGCCGGGCGGGTTGAAAAAGAAATTGAATCGACTGAAGGTAGTTTGTATGTTGGCAATAAAATCAAGAATTTAAAATCCGATATTCGGGTTCGGATCAATAAAGCAAAAGCGCAATCTTTAGGAGTGCCGATAGCTAATATCGGTAAAGCTGTTCGAACCGCAATTGTAGGACTTAGCGTAGGGAGTTTCTCCGATCCTACAGAAGACGATGATGATTATGATATCCGACTAACAGTTCCACGAGCGGCTTATACAGATTTGTCGATATTTAAAGATATTTACGTAGATGCAATTGATGGAAATGCTGTTCCTATTGTCCAAGTTGCAGATTTTGAATTGGAAAGTTCCCCGGTGAGTATCGATCGATTAAATAAAGTGAGAATGGCTACGGTGACTTCTTTTGTTCAAAAAGGCTATCTGAATAATGACGTAATCGATAAAGTGATCGATAAGATGGATCAATTCGATATGCCGCAAGGTTACCATTATGAAATGGGGGGAGAAGTAGAAGGAAGAGAAGAGTCTTTCGGTGGATTTGGAAGTGTGATCTTGGTTGCTGCTTTTATGTTTATCGCTGTGCTTATTTTACAATTTGGTACTTTGAAAAGTACAGTAATCGTCTTGTCAGTTATTCCTTTGGGAGTAGTTGGAGCAGTAGTAGCTTTGTTGATAGCAGGAGAATCTTTGTCTTTTGTAGCTACAATCGGACTGATTGCCTTAGCGGGAATCGAGGTTAAAAACACGATATTATTAGTTGATTTCACCAATGAATTAAGGATGAAAGGAGTGCCTCTGGTCGAAGCGATTGAACGAGCAAGTGAAGCAAGATTCTTACCGATTGTTCTGACAACCTTAACTGCAATTGGAGGATTAACGCCTATCGCAATGTCGAGTAACCCCTTGATATCCCCATTAGCGATTGTAATAATCGGCGGATTAATCAGTTCCACTTTACTGTCAAGAGTCGTGACCCCGGTAGTCTATGAATTAATCCCACCGCGGATTGAGGTGAGGGAGAAGGAAGAGTCTTAGGAGAGGAGGCTACTTATGGAATTGGATTGATTAGCGAGCGTTACGTTGATTTGTTGTGCCCTTTCAAGGCTTGGTCTCTTGGGTTATGCTTCGAGCATAGGGCGTTATGTTTAGATATTTTGCTCTCTCAAGATGTTTTTTTATAAATCCCGTGAATAGTATTTTGGATTTCATACTGCTTTCCAGATCCAATAATCAACATAATAAAATTGTATAGCCCTGAAAGGGCGTCGATACCTTAGTATCGGGCATCGCCCGATATATTGATGATCAGTACCCATTCCCAAAGTCCTGAAAGGGCGGAATAACTTACGCTAATTTTTTATGTTTATTATTTATCATCAGATATAATTTTGAATTTAATAACAACAAATACTTTCGCGCATAAAAAAAACCGCCAATTTTGGCGGTTTTTATTATTCCGATTGAAATATAAATTACTTAATTTCAATTTTGCGTTTAGCTTCTGTTTTAGCCTCTTCGCGTTTTGGGAGATCTATTTTCAGAACACCATCAGCATAATCAGCTGAGATTTTTGAGTTGTCAACACTCTCCGGTAAGGTGAACGAACGACTAAATGAAGCGTAGCTAAACTCTTTTCTGGTGAATTGTTCATCTTCGTTTTCACTTACGTGCTCTTCTTTGATTTCAGAAGAAACGGTAAGCATTTTATTGTCCAATTCTATGGAGAAATCTTCTTTTTTCATTCCCGGTGCAGCTACTTCCACAACAAAATTGTCGTCGGTTTCTTTTACATTTACTGCGGGAACGCTTTTTCCAATTCGCTGTGTACGATCGATTTCCGATAACCAATCTTGGTTAAAAATATCGTCAAATACAGCGGGTAACCAATTGTCTTTTCTTGCTAAACTCATAATTTTTAGGTTTTAAGGTTAATAATTAATTTTCAACTTGTTGCCGATTAAGCAATCTCAATCAAACGTTTCGGCTGAACTTTTGCTTCTTCGCGTTTTGGTAAATCGATTTTTAAAACGCCGTCTGCATAGTCAGCTGAGATTTTTGAATTGTCAATGCTCTTGGGTAAAGTAAAAGATCGTTTGAAGGAATCGTAACCGAATTCTCTAATAGTATAGTTTTTCTCCTCAGTTTCCTCAGTTGTTTTATTTTCTGAAGAAATAGTAAGTACATTTTCGTCCAATTCGATTTCAAAATCTTCTTTCTTCAATCCCGGAGCAGCAATCTCCAAGATAAATTCATCGTTGGTTTCTTTTACATTCGTTGCAGGAATGTTTTTATTGAAATTGTAAATCGGGTTGTTGGTTTCAATCCAATCTCCGTTAAACATTTCATCTAAAACGGAGGGAAGCCAGTGATTTCTTCTCATTATATTCATAATATATATGTTTTAAATTGTTACTGTTTTTATTTTCAAACTCGCTATCTATAGAACAAACTAAATACCAATTCAAAAAACGGACTTTATGTCATCTTTGAGTTGGTTTGAGGTGACATAGTGGCTTGTTCGCTTAAGGTATTTTCAATTCATATAAAAAATGACAGTTATTTCTTTTAAACCAAGTAACTTTGTAAATTGTCAAAACAAAAAATATAAGATGGGTTTATCGAATAATGATATTTTTAAAAAATTAAGAGTAGCACACAAAATGACCAATGATGATATTGTTGAAGTCTGTGCTTTGGTAGATTTTAAAGTTACTAAAAGTGAATTGGGAGCGATTTTCAGAAGGGAAGGGCATCCTAAGTATATGGAATGTGGTGATCAATTTCTGAGAAATTTTCTCGATGGATTGATAATTCATCTGCGTGGACCTATGCCGGATAAAAGGAAGAATAGATCCAAAAAGAAGTTTGATTCCCCTAAATCTAAACCAAAGTTTAAAAAGAGGAAGAGGTTTGATCAGCAAAAGAGATCATCTTTTAAAGGGAAAAAAGGCGATAAATAGTAGAGGTTGTAATTCATATAACAAAAAAATCCCGCTCAGTACTGAACGGGATTTTTTATATGAATATAGCTGGAGATATATTAGCTCAATACTTTTTGAACTTTGTCTGCTGCTTCTTGGAAGGTTATTGCGCTTTCAACATTCAGTCCGCTTCCGTCGATCATTTTCTTAGCTTCTTCAGCATTGGTTCCTTGTAAACGAACGATGATAGGAACTTTGATTTGATCTCCCATGTTTTTATACGCATCGATAATTCCTTGAGCAACGCGATCACAACGAACGATTCCACCAAAGATATTAATCAAAATAGCTTCTACATTATCATCTTTCAAAATCAAACGGAAAGCTTCTTCCACGCGTTCTGCATCCGCTGTTCCTCCAACGTCTAAGAAGTTGGCAGGATTTCCACCGGCTTGCTTAATTAAATCCATAGTGGACATGGCTAACCCTGCTCCGTTAACCATACAACCGACATTTCCGTCTAAATCAACATAATTTAATCCCGCTTTAGCAGCTTCGACTTCAATTGGGTTTTCTTCGCGTTCGTCGCGTAATTCTGCGTAGTCTTTATGACGGTAAAGCGCACTATCATCTAAAGTAACGTTCGCATCTACCGCCAAAATCTTATCGTCACTGGCTTTGAGTACTGGGTTGATTTCAAAGAGGGTAGAGTCAGATTTTTCATAGGCGTTGTAAAGATTTCCTACAAATTTGACCATTTCTTTAAAAGCTTTTCCTGAAAGTCCAAGGTTGAATGCAATTCGTCTTGCTTGAAAAGGAAGTAAACCCGTTGCCGGATCTATTTCTTCAGTAAATACTTTTTCCGGGGTTTTTTCTGCAACCGATTCAATATCCATTCCACCTTCAGGGGAATACATAATGATGGTGCGTGCGGTATTACGATTTAAAAGCACTGACATGTAATATTCTTCCGGCTCATTTTCACCCGGGTAATATACATCTTCAGTGACCATAATTTGATGAACTTTTTTGCCCTCTTCAGAAGTTTGAGGGGTAACCAAGTTCATTCCGAGGATCTCGCCGGCTACATCTTTTACCTCTTGTAGGTTTTTGACCAGCTTTACACCTCCACCTTTTCCGCGACCTCCCGCGTGAACTTGGGCTTTGATGACGTGCCATCCGGTTCCGGTTTCTTCGGTTAGTTTCTTAGCTGCATCAACAGCTTCCTCAGGAGTAGTAGCTACAATTCCGCGTTGGATGGTTACTCCAAAATCGTTTAAAATCGCTTTCGCTTGGTATTCGTGTAAGTTCATATAACTTGAAATTTCAGATCCTTAAATAAGTTCCGCAAATATAATGAATGCGATGGCATTATTAGGAGATTTAGGAATATTTTTAAAAACAGGGAACTTTGCGGTCTCGTTTTTATGGATTTAGATGAATATAAAAGTTCGTTTTACTGCGTTTGTATTATTGATCTGTCTCATATTCAAATATTTTTCCTGGATTTAAAATATTATTCGGATCAAACACTTTTTTGATTTGTCGCTGTAATCCTAAGCTGGTATTTGAGAAAACCGTATTCATATAAGGTTTTTGCACGTATCCAATTCCATGCTCCCCACTGATGGTCCCGCCTAAACTACGGGTATAAACGAATAACTCTCGAATAGCTTTAGGCAATACATTATTCCAGTGATCATCCGACATGTCTTTTTTCAAAATATTAATGTGAAGGTTTCCATCTCCGGCGTGACCATAAACAACAGAGTGGAAGCCGTATTCTTTTCCCAGCGCTTTCACTTTTTCGATAAGTTTCGGCAATTCTGCTCGCGGTACCACAGTGTCTTCTTCCTTATAAATCGACGCGCTTTTAGCGGCTTCTCCCATTACACTGCGAACTTTCCATAAACTTTCTTTGTGGGCAGAGTTATCGGCAAAAAGGATTTCTCCAGTTTCAAATTCTTGCAACACGTCAAAAATGCCTTCGATTTCTTGCATCAATTGCTCTTGATCGGTGCCATCAACTTCAATGAGTAAAGCGGCATTGATGTCCTCTTTTAATTTGATGAATTTTTCTCCTATATATTCTTGGGCAATATCGATGGCGTCTCTTTCCATAAATTCTAAAGCCGAAGGGGTATAACCCGCCATGAAAATCTTGTGAACCGCTTCGCAAGCATCTTTAGCAGATTGAAAAGGAACAAAAACCGATAAATCTTCCGTAGGTGCTTTTATGAGTTTCAGAACAATCTTAGTCACCACAGCTAAAGTTCCCTCAGAACCGACGATGAGTTGCGTCAAATTATAACCGGTAGCATTTTTTAAGGTATTGGCACCAGTCCACATCACTTCTCCATTGGGTAAAACAATTTCTAAATTTAAAACCTGATCTTGAACGACACCGTATTTTACCGCTCTTGCACCGCCGGAATTTTCAGCAATATTCCCGCCGATAAAACAACTTCCTTTACTGGCGGGATCCACAGGGTACAGCAAGCCGTGTTTGCGAACAGCAATCATCAGTTCTTCGGTAATCACTCCCGATTCTGTCGTTACCTGAAAGTTTTTAACATCGATATTTAAAATGCGATTCATCTTTTGCATATCTAAAACAACGCCTCCATGAATAGGCAGAGCTCCGCCACTCAATCCGGTTCCTGCACCGCGTGGGACAATGGGAAGATTGCGTTGATTGCAGTGTTTTAAAATAGCACTGACATCTTCGGTTGAGTTTGGTTGTAATACCACGGCGGGTTTAAAAACCAAGTCTTCGGTTTTGTCAGACGCGCATTCCAACAAGCTTTCCTCGTCTGTCAGGATGTGTTTGGAATCTAAAATGCTGTGGAAAAATTCAAGATCTTTTTTGGTGATTTCGGAGTATTTCATCTTGGCGGTTTTTTAGAGTTCCAAAGTTAAGGATTTTATATTGTGATTTTGCGGATGGTCAACGCTATTTAGGGAAGCTTAAGATAGTGCGTTGTCATCTTTTATGCTATTGTAATCACAGGCTTGATTTCACTTTATCATCCTTTTGATAATGTCATCCCTACGGGATTTTTTGATGGATTTATATGTTGATTTCTATATTCCTGTTACCTCCCTGAGGTTTCCATGCGGTTTCTACAAAAACCTCGATTTTTTAAAGTAGTTTTTCATCACCACAAAAAAATCCATTCCACAGTGTTGTGAAATGGATCTTTATAAAATAAATTATTTTAAAGATGATTACACGTGAATCGGTCGAGATTCGGTTGCGTCCATCGCTGCTTCTCGGATACCTTCCGAATACGTTGGGTGAGCGTGACTGATCATCGCGATATCTTCTGCGCTGGCTCTGTATTCCATGGCTACTACCAATTCTGCAATCATATCTGCAGCACGAGCTCCCACGATATGTGCGCCTAAAATTTCATCCGTTTCTTTATCGGCCAAGATTTTTACAAATCCGTCGATATCTCCACTCGCTCTGGAACGTCCTAAAGCACGCATAGGGAATTTTCCGGCTTTAACTTCAATTTTTTCTTCTTTGAGCTGTTCTGCCGTTTTTCCAACAGAAGCTACTTCCGGCCAAGTATAAACCACTCCCGGAATCAAGTTATAGTCGATATGAGGTTTTTGTCCGTCAATCATTTCAGCTACAAAAGTCCCTTCATCAGAAGCTTTGTGGGCCAACATTGCGCCTTTGATGACATCGCCAATCGCATAAATATTTTCTGTGCTGGTCTGTAGTTTTTCATTGACCTCTACCTGACCTTTGTCATTGAGTTTGACGCCTGCTTTATCTGCATTCAATCCGTCGGTGTAAGGTCTTCTTCCTACAGAAACCAAACAGTAGTCTCCTTTGAATTCGACTTCTTTGTCTTTTTTATCAGTCGCTTTAATGATTACTTCACCATCTTTATTTTCAACCGATTTAACTTGGTGAGATAAGGCAAATTTCACGCCTTGCTTTTTCATCACCTTGCGAAGCTCCTTGCTTTGATCCTTATCCATTGTTGGGATAATACGATCCATATATTCAATAACCGTTACTTCTGCACCTAATCGTCGGTAAACTTGACCTAACTCCAAGCCAATCGCTCCGCCACCTATAACCATCAAGTGTTTAGGTACTTCCTCTAAGCTCAATATCTCAGTTGAAGTGATGATGTTTTTCTTATTGAGTTCTATAAAAGGCAAATTGGCGGGCTTACTGCCGGTGGCAATAATGGTTTTTTTAGCTTCTATCTTTTGTTCCTCTCCTTCTTCAGGAGTGATTTTTATGGTGGTTTTATCTTCAAAAGACCCGACCCCTTGATAAGTATCGATTTTGTTTTTGTCCATGAGATAGTCGATTCCTTTTGTGGTGGTTTCCACTACGGCCGACTTCCGTTCCATCATCTTTTTGATATTCAGCTTGACATCTTCAGGAACTTCAATTCCGTGGTCTGCTATGTTGTGAAGCGTATCTTCATAATGGTGAGAAGAATCCAACAAAGCTTTGGAAGGGATACATCCTACGTTTAAGCAGGTTCCTCCCATAGTTGAATATTTTTCAATAATTGCAGTTTTCATCCCGAGTTGTGCGCAACGAATGGCGGCAACATATCCTCCGGGTCCTGAGCCGATGACGGCAACGTCATATTTCTTCATAATTTTATTTTTCCGTGTTTATGATAAAACTTCCGCAAAAATACAAAGAAATCTATTAGACGAATAGGGATTTGGGAAATGTTAGTTGTATTTTGGTTATTTACAAGGTGAGTCTTTAATCTGTTGCTGAAGATGAAATGACAAGTCTTGCGTTGCAAGAAAATTATCAATATGTCTTTGTCATCTTTAATAGTCTTTGTCATCTTTAATACTTTGACATCTTTAATACTTTGACATCTTTAATACTTTGACATCTTTAATACTTTGACATTATTCAATACAGATTTAGTTCAAAATCTATCGAAATGCTTCTTTCACATCTTTTATATTGATTTCCTGCTGAAATTATTTCCCAATTCACGTATGATGAGAACCAATTTTTTAAAAAGAATTTCTATTTACCACCTAAAAACTTAGTTTAAACGAAAACTTTAGTTTATGTTTGTGGTGTAAACCTAAACTCTTAGTTCTAAAATATGAAAACACTCACCAAAGCCGAGGAAGAAATAATGCAGTATTTATGGAAGCTCGGTGAAGCTAATGTAGCGACATTAATGGAGGAAATGCCTGAACCCAAACCGGCTTATAACACAGTATCGACTATCGTTCGGATTTTGCAGGACAAGGATTTTGTGAATTACCGAAAGCAGGGGAGAGGACATATTTATTTTCCGCTGGTCAGTAAAGAAGCTTATAGCAAATTTACCTTGTCTAAGTTGAAGGATAATTATTTTGAAGGATCTTTAAAAAACATGGTTTCCTTTTTTGTAAATAAAAATCAGCTAAGCATTAGTGATTTAGAAGAAGTCTTAAACGAAATCAATAAAAACAAGAAAGCATGATTACGTACGCAATCCATCTCGTTTTATTCTCTTTTGGCTTCTGGCTGATTTATTATTTGCTGTTCAGAAAGGAAACCTTTTTTAATGCCAATCGACTATACTTATTGCTCATTCCTGTTATCGCTGCCATAATTCCGCTAATATCCTTGGAATTTTTACAGATAACTTCTTCTGAATATGTTTTTACACAAAAATCGGAGGAATTGTTACAAGGAATTTATATATCCAATCAGGGTTTGACTGAGGTAACCAACGCTGAGAATCTATTCTCTTTAAAAACAATTTTATGGGCGATTTACGGATTGGGATTGGGGATAAGTTTACTGCTATGTTTAAGACGATTGATAAAACTTCTTCAACTTAAAAAGCAAGGAAAAGTTGAGTTTTATGCCGGGGTGGAGTTGATTGTTTTACCTAATCGAAAAGACGCTTTCACTTTTTTGAACCACATATTTATAGGAGCAGAAATACCCGAAACAGAAAAGCAAACAATTGCGGTGCACGAGAAAGTTCACTATGCTGAGAAACATTCTTGGGATTTGCTCTATTTTGAAATTTTGAAAATCTTGTTTTGGTTCAATCCTTTCCTGTATATTTTTCAAAAGTACATTTCAGAAGTACACGAATTTATTGCAGATAAAAGAACGGTAGAAATACAAGATAAATCGGTTTATACCGAAGTGTTACTTAATACAGCATTCGGTACGCAGCAACTTTCTTTTGTCAATTCATTTTTTACTAATCAAACCCTTAAAACACGAATTATGATGTTACACCAAGCAAAATCAACCCGCAAATCGAAATTAAAATATCTATTGTCAATTCCATTGATAATGTTGATGTTAACGTATGTGTCTTGTTCAAATGATGAATCCGCTCAGGATAATAATGCAGCTGAACAAATACCACCACCTCCTCCAGTACCGCCAGCGCCAGAGAGTGATCAAGATGAGGAAGATGTTTACCCTTTTGCGATGGTCTCAAATCCTCCAGCTTTTAAGAAAGCAGAAACATTTGAAAATGCTGAAGAAGCGAAAGCTGATTTTCAACAACGCATTCAACAGCATGTTTTAGAACATTTTAATACCGACTTAGCAGATGAATCTGATGGGGAAATAAGAATAAATACACAATTTGCAGTTACGGCTAAAGGCGATGTCGCCGAAATAAAAGTTCGAGCTCCTCAAAAAGAATTAGAGACAGAGGTTATTCGAGTGATAGAATTATTGCCTCAAATGAAGCCGGCTACGCAGCGAGGCAAACCCGTTAAAGTGATTTATCAATTGCCGATTATTTTTCAACAAGATTCGACTGATGAATCCAACTAAAAGAATCTGAAGCTTAGAGTAAAGATTGCCCCATAAAAAAACTGAGTTTTAGAAATCACCTAAAACTCAGTTTTTAAAATGATTAATTTATGCTATTTGTTTTTCTTTTTCATTTCCGCCTTTTTCTCCGCTTGCATTTCCGGAGTCCAATCGTCGTAACCTCCTTTTAACACGTAAACTTTTTCAAATCCTTTATCCAATAATTCATTGCTTGCTTTCTGGCTTTTGATTCCGCCTTTGCAGTGAAGGTAAAGCGGTTTAGCTTTATCAAAATTCTTCTCGACTTTCGAATAAAAGTTATCCGATTCATAATCTATATTTTCGGCATTCTGGAAATGACCGTCGTTTTCATATTCCATCGGCGTCCGGATATCGAGTAATTGAACGTTGGGTTCACTGATAGAATCGACAAAAGCTTCTCTGTCTAATACTTCCTTTTTCTGAGCAACTTTGTTTTGAAAAGAACAACTTGCTCCGATACTTGCGATGAATAATAATAAAATAATGGTGTAGTTTTTCATGGCTTTGGGCTTTACATTAGAATTATAGGACTAAGATAGTTGAATTATTAGTTAAATCATAATCTGAGAATATTTGGTAAGCAAGTATTCGGTTTTTTCCAAATGCTTTAGCCTTTTTTCGCAGGTTAGCGGAGATTATTTAAAAACTCGAAAATTGATATAATTATTAATTTCGTCGGCCGAAATTTTTCTCAAGTCCGCTTTTTGATCTAATTTTTGCCAGTATTTTGTAACGTAAATACGTTTTGACTTCCCGGAAATTCCAATGTTAATCGGCATCTCAAAATTCACCGCATCCGCTTCCCATCTATAAAAAATTTCTCCTTTGTCTTTTTTGAATTGTAATTCTGGAATTTTTGTAAAATTCAGGTATTGTTCAAATATCGGTTTTAAATTCAGTTCGGTTTGTTGGTTGAGAAAATCAATAACCTCTTCGGAATTAGTAGATTGGTATTTGAGTTTTTTATTTAAATCTTTCAGCATTTTCCACCATTTTTTATCGTCATCAATAGCGGTTCGAATGGTGTGAAGCATATTCGCTCCTTTATAATACATATCACCGGAGCCGGTTTTATTGATGCCATATTCCCCGATGATAGGTTCTTTGTTTTCGATTCGAGTTCTTCGCAAACCGTTGAGGTATTTTAAAGCATCTTGTTTTCCCCAGCGACATTCGATGTAAACGATTTCTGCGTAAGACGTAAAGCCTTCCTGAATCCACATATCTGCGATGTCGGCCGCTGTGATGCTGTTGCCAAACCATTCGTGACCGGATTCATGGATAATGATAAAATCAAATTTCCGTCCGACGCCGGAATTGGAAATATCCCTTCCATTATATCCATTTCTGAAATCATTTCCATAAGCAATTCCACTTTGATGTTCCATTCCTAAATAGGGCGACTCTATGATTTTATAACCATCTTTTTTGAAAGGGTATTCCCCGAATTTATCGGTAAAACACGCCAACATGTCTTTGACTTCTTCAAATTGCTTTTTAGCTTTTATGAGGTTGTAAGGCATTACGTAATAATCTAAATCTATATCTTCAAATTGATCGGAAAAGTGAACGTAATCTCCGATGTTCAGTATTAAATTGTAATTATTAATTGGATAAGAAACTTTATACGACCAAGTAGTTCTACCATCGGGTAATTCTTTTTTTCCGGTGAAACGGCCGTTGGAAACATTCATCAAACCTTGGGGAGCGGTGACATGAATCTCCGCTTCCTCTGGTTTATCGCTGCGATGGTCTTTATTGGGATACCACAAACTTGCGCCGGTTCCTTGAACGGCAACGCTGATCCAGTCTTTTCCGGTTAGGTCTTTGGTGAAAATAAATCCGCCATCCCAAGGTGGGTTTTCAGCGATTATTGGATTTCCAGAGTAGTAAAAATCTAAATTTGTCGTCATGCCTTTTGGTAAAGTTGTAGGAAAATCGATAATAACGGCATTGTATTCCCTTTCGTAGAATAAGTTTTCTCCTTGAAAAATGATAGAGTCGATTTGCATATTCTCAAATAAATCCAACTGCATGCGATTGGCGTTTTCAAGAACTTTAAAAGTAATGTTGTTGTTTCCTGAGATATATTTTTTCTCGGGATCCACTTCAACTGATAAGTCGTATTTTAAAATATCGAAGTTTGTGCGCTCCGGTCGCAATCCTCCTCTTAAGCTGTCAGCGCGTGTGGCCGTTTGCTGTGCATGAGTTAATCCGAAAGAAAATAAGAGTAAAAAAAGTAAGCCAAGTTTTTTGAGCATCGGTGTGTTATTTGAGAAAATAAATCAGTGCGCTATTGCTGAATAAAGTCTAAATTTAAGGAATTTTATTAAGAGCTCTTCGTTTTTGAACTTTTGGGATTAGAAAAACTTTTAAAAAGGTAAAACTATAATGGAAAATCAGGACGATGAGATTAATCACAAAAGCTGGAATTTAAAGTTTGAACCATTAAGGCATTAAGTCCATTAAGAGATTCATTAAGAACGGCTCGCTCTTAATGCCCCTTAATTTCTTAATGTTTTAATTTTACGTAACCCTTGGATTTTGAACCATTAAGGCATTAAGTTCATTAAGGATTTCATTAAGAACGGCTCGCTCTTAATGCCCCTTAATTTCTTAATGTTTTAATTTTACGTAACCCTTGGATTTTGAACCATTAAGGCATTAAGTTCATTAAGGATTTCATTAAGAACGGCTTGCTCTTAATGCCCCTTAATTTCTTAATGTTTTAATTTTACGTAACCCTTGGATTTTGAACCATTAAGGCATTAAGTCCATTAAGGGTTTCATTAAGAACGGCTTGCTCTTAATGTCCTTTAAATTCTTAATGTTTTAATTTTACGTAGCCCTTGGATTTTGAACCATTAAGGCATTAAGTCCATTAAGGGTTTCATTAAGAACGGATTACTCTTAATGTCCTTTAATTTCTTATTGTACATTTTTCTGATTGATACTTGGTATTATCATTCTGAAACATACCTTTAATCAGGTAATTCTGCAAAATATTCATTGACAAAAGGTTTCAGGGTTTTGGTGATATTATCTGTGTAAAAGTTGATCAATAGCCCTTGAGGTAATTTTAATAATTTCATGTAGGTTAAAAGTTGTGCTTCGTGTACAGGTAGAATGTTTTCTACTGTTTTTAGTTCCACTACTATGAGGTTGTTTACCAATAGATCAAGTCTTAAATCGGAGGCTATTTTTAGGTTATCATAAATGATTGGTACTACAACGTGTTCCTGCACATGAAAACCCCTTTTAATCAATTCATGTTTTAAACATTTTTGATAAACACTTTCCAGCAGACCCGGTCCCAAAATTTTGTGCACCTCAATAGCACAACCTGTTATTTCATAGGACAATTGAGTGATTTCCTTCTTTGTCATAATATTTATAGTTTTGGTTATGACTATAAAGATAATATATTTTTAAATTAATTTCTTAATCTTTGGTTTTCTGCGTAACACTTGTTTTTTTGAACCATTAAGGCATTAAGTTCATTAAGGATTTCATTAAGAATGGCTTGCTTTTAATGTTCCTTAATTCCTTAATGTTTTAATTTTACGCAGTCCTTGGGTTTTGAACCATTAAGACATTAAGTTTAAGTAGGAAGAAGGCTTAATAACTACAGAAGTTACAAATAAATGCAATTAAAAGAGTTTTGAAGAAATAAGAATCATAAGTTGAATTCAGTTAAATCATAAGGTTATGTTGTAGAACGTTGTGGAATCATTAATTCTCCATACTTCCTCTCGATAGAGCCATAGGTTTTTATTGCTCCAATATTCATAGCGACACATCTTGCCAGTTCCAAGCCCTGTAC
>Ga0079225_10000092_pt1 | contig 45433 bp, 43 predicted proteins | sample Poulit2012_FD_76344 | JGI IMG/M metagenome (GOLD analysis project Ga0079225, IMG submission 76344) | Agricultural soil microbial communities from Georgia to study Nitrogen management - Poultry litter 2012 | ecosystem: Environmental > Terrestrial > Soil > Agricultural land | place: USA: Georgia... | reverse complement strand
GATCAGGATTATCCCGATAGGTATCCGCAATATAATACCGGTCTAAGTCAGGGTCGTAAATCATTTGGTATTTGTAATAATCATTTAAAGGTTTCATATCCAATAAAATAAAATCTTCAAAATCACCTTGACTATTATATTTTACAATTACACTTTGAAGATTATCTTCCTCTACCTCTAATTGCCCATTAAAATAACTCCCTTGTATTAGCCATATTAGACTATGGGTTCTTCCATCGGGATTTACCACCATTTTCACCATACCACCACCACCACCTAAAGGAGTTTCATTTCCTTCCGGTTGCTGAAGCCATTGAAAGTTACCTTCTTTATCATATTTAATGATAAAAATTCTTTTGTTTGCCTCACTTGGTGAAAGAGTCGCTTCGGGCATTATACTATCTGTGTCAAAATGAACGGGAGTCGGAACTCCTGTAGTACTGGGCCAATTAAAAGTATTTCCGCTTACGTAAACATTATCTTGATTATCTACTCCGAGTGAAGTAGCCCTATCTCGATCTCCTCCTCCTATGATTTTATTCCAACGAAAATCCCCTTCATCATCTGTGGAAAAAATAAATAAATCACTATAATTGGCCTGATCATTATAGGTTTCAAATTCTATATTGCCCAAGGTAAAAGTATAACCTCCCACTTCAGCCAAATAATAAAAATTATTTTCGCTATCTACGGCTACATCTACAATACGCTCCATACCATAATCTCTAAATTGGCTTCCCGTTATTTCTGCAGAACTTCCTCCACGTTTTGCCCAGAGCCAGCCGGGATCATTTTGAGCATAAAATATTAAACTAAATAAAATTAAAATTAAACTTGAGATTGCATTTTTGAATTTCATAATATGGTATGTTTAGAAGTGAAAACATTCCTTAAATCCCCATTTCGATACTGCTCAATGCGTTGTCTAAAAAAGGGGCTTTGAGAAATGAATTATTATTGTTTTACGATAATTTGTTGGCCTATACGGGTATGTTGATGATAGAAAACCAATACATAATTTCCGGAAGCCAAACCACTAAGGTCAAAGTTCATTTTAAAATGGTTTTATGTCAATTCTTAACTTTATTTAGCTCACCGGATATACTGTCTAACCAGTTCTGACAGGTTTTCAAACCTGTCAGAACTTCTTGCGTAATGTTTTATGTTGCCAAAAATCCACCGAGCTAAATTTTGTATGAAACTAATAAAACATTTCAATTAACCAAAATTTAACTCGTTAAGTTTTTGGTTTTATTTATGATTTTGGGGGTAATAAAGGATGATTTTAGACATTAAGTTAAGAAATATACGCAGGTTATTCAGATATTTAGGATCGTAAAGATTTTTCAAATCCGGAATAAACTAATCATCAAATACAATCGGTAAGCAACTCCCCTCTTAACTTCTTATAATTTTTCTCAGCTCCTCTTTTTCGCCAAAATAAATAATTCCCATAAAAATCAGGAGTAAGCTTATTCCGACGACATAATTCTCTCTAAATCCATAAAAGGAAATCATCGAAAAGACGACAGCCAGGGCGACATAACCCACCATTTTTTTCAGGTTATAAGGAATCGGATAATATTTTTGTCCCCAATAAAAAGACAACAGCATCATGGTACTATAAGCTGCCAAGGTAGAAATCGCAGCCCCTATGTAACCGATAGAAGGAATCAACAATAAATTGGCAACAATGGTGATTACTGCGGCAATTATCGAAACCACCCCTCCAAAACGGGTTCGATCGGTGACTTTATACCAAACCGACAAGTTGTAATAAATCCCCAGAAAAAGATTGGCCAACAAGATAATCGGCACGATATCCATCGCTTCCCAATACGCTTCGTTACTGATTAAAAGCTCTTTCAATAAATCGGCAAAAACCATCACTCCGACCAAAATCAGGGCGCCAAAAATGCTAAAATACTTCGTGATTTCCGCGTAGGTTTCTCGCGCATTTTTACTGCTCGAGTGGCTAAAGAAAAACGGTTCAATCCCCAATCGGAAAGCGGTAGAAAACAAGGTCATAAAAATGGTGAGTTTATAACACGCGGCATAAATCCCCAATTCACTATTGGCAATATCATCGGGCAACAGATATTTCATCATAATCCGATCGGAAGCTTCATTGATTGCATACGCCAAACCGGCTACTAAAACCGGTAATGCATAGCGCATGATGCGTTTCCAAAGCGCTGTATCAAAACTGAATCGCAGTTTTGAATAAAATTTAAACAGTAAAAACAAGGTCACCAAACTCGCCACGAAATTGGCAATGAAAATATATTCAATCTGAAAATCAGGAATATATATCTTTTCTAAAATTGGCATTTTGACCGACCACCTCTTCAAATACGCCAAGAAGAAAATATTTAAACCGACATTAACCGCTACATTGATAATTTTCAAAAAAGCATAACGAATTGGTCGTTCTTTGGCTCTCAACCAAGCAAACGGAATCACCACCAATGCATCCAACACCAAAATACCTATCCCGAGTCGGACCACATCCACGGGAATTTCTGCAATTGAAGCTAATTGGTGTTGAAATAACAATCCCAGTCCCAAAAACAAAAGCGAGCTCCCCACCAAAGACCAAGCAGAAGTACTGATGACTTGTCCCTTATCTTCTTCCTTATGAAAAAACCGGAAAAAAGCAGTCTCCATTCCATAAGACAAAATCACATTAAACACCACAAAATAAGCAAACACATTCGATACCTCTCCATAACTTTCGGTCGGCAGATAGCGCGTGTGCAGTCTGACCAAAAGATAATTTAACAGTCGTGGCAAAACCGTGGCCAAGCCATAAATAAAAGTTTGTTTGAATAATTTTTTGAACACGCCGAATTATCTTAGTATCAGAAGGGCTAAAAGTAGTATTTTTAAACTGCTTTCCGATTTATAATCAGAAAATTATTACCGCTCGATTTTTTTAAAAGCTATCATAAATTCATTTACTTTAGCAATTAGAATCTGAAGTTTCATAAAAACAAAGTAACTCAAATAAATCATAAATGTCTAAAATCCGCCAGACCACGCTCGAAATAAACCTCCAAAGCCTGAGTCATAATTTTCAATATTTATCTTCTCACCTTTCGAAGAACACCAAGTTGATGGCGGTGGTCAAAGCTTTTTCTTATGGCAACAATCCGGTGGTCATCGGCAAAAAACTGATTGAGTTAGGCGCGGATTACTTGGCTGTTGCCTACGACACAGAGGCCATCGATTTGAGATTGGCCGGAATCAAAAAACCGATTTTAATTTTTCATCCTTATGCTGTAAACTTCGAAAAGATTATTGAACACCAACTGACTCCTTCAATTTTCAGCAAAAAAAAGTTGGAGCGATTTATTGACGTGGCAGAAAAACAGCAGCAAAAAGCCTATCCCATTCACTTAAAGCTCAACACGGGTTTTAACAGGTTGGGGTTTGAACCGGAAAATCTCGATTTTATCTCGGAAAAATTAGCACAAACCGAAGCTGTAAAAGTGGAGGGCATATTTTCTCATTTGGCAGCAAGCCAAGATCCACAAGAACGAGACTTCACTTTGCTGCAGTTGAAAAATTTCAAAGTTCTCAGCGAAAATATAATTAACAAACTAAATCACAACCCTTTACGCCATCTCTGCAACACTTCCGGAATCCTCAACTACCCCGAAGCCCATTTTGACATGGTGCGCACCGGGATTGGATTATATGGTTATGGAAACGCTGCGGAAATCGATGCACAACTCAAACCTGTGGGGAGTTTAAAAACGGTTATCTCACAAATTCATCACTTAGAGGAAGGAGATTCCGTCGGATATAATCGACGTTTTATCGCTTCTAAGAAAATGCAGACCGCAACCTTGTCGTTGGGCTATGCCGATGGGATTCACCGTCATTACAGCAACGGCAAAACCGCAGTGTTTGTCAATGGAAAACCCGCTCCGATTATTGGCGATATCTGTATGGACATGTTCATGATTGACGTGACCAACATCAATTGCGAAGAAGGAACTGAAGTCACCATTTTCGGTGCCGAACAAAGTGCTGAAGATTTTGCCAAAGCTGCGGGAACGATTTCTTATGAAGTTATCACCACGATAGCTCATCGCGTCAAACGCGTGATAATCGAATAATATATTTTTAATTTTTTGGGCGTGCCCCCGGTTTTGTTATAGAAAAACACCCTACTTCACCATAAAACTTTTAAGCCAACCGAAGCTTTTTTAATTCCAAAATCCGGGGTCGGGCTCTCAGCTATATCTTTTTTTCAAGAACCGTTTCCTTTCAAAGTAATTTAATTTTTCAAACAAAGTCACCTTTTCAAGACACGACTTTGGAAGAAAAAAAGGATACCGCTTCCATCCTTCACGCGGTGGAAACAGGCCCCTTGTTCTTTTAGAAATTACAATTCAGTTAAAACCTCTGTTTTTATTGGTTCTACCCTGAAATTAAAGGGTTTTTTATTGTTTAAAGAAAACATCAATGATGTAATTAGCTGTCAATCCAAGAACGATTAAAGAAATTTCCGCGGGTCTCGAACTGACTTTTTACAAATTGAGAAAATCATTATATATATATTCAACCCCGAATGGGGTTGAACAATAATAACCCCGGATAAAATCCGGGGTGGAATCCGACCTCACTAAGAACCCCGAAGTGGGTTCAATTATCTTTCCAAAACCAATTTCCTTTATCACTAATATTATGGGCTAAAAATATCCGATTCAGTATACAAACAGTTTTGTTCATATAAAATTACATCATTTATTTTAAAATAGACCTTTCTATATAGGAAAGCTCTAGTTGAACTCCGCTGGAGTTCTGGACTCAGGGGTCATTCTACCCCAAGCTGCACTGCGTTTGCTTGAGGTTATTATTGTTGAACCCCTGACGGAGTTCTATGCCATCTCTCTACTATAGATTTTTTTGTAATCAATTGTAATATAGATCTTAACAAGTGTCTGTCATCCACCCAAGGATTTAAAAATTTTTTAGCGGGTCTCGAAGTGACAGTAATAATGGACAAAAACATTAGATCAAGATGCACTAAAAGGTTTTAAATCTAAAAGATAGATACTCATTAAAATAACAGAAGATCCTTTTTCTCTTACGCAAGAATTGCCATAACCCTTAAAAATCGACTTTTAAGAACCAGGATTAATCTTCAAAAAGTCACTTAGCAAACAAGAAAAAAGTTTAAATACAAGCTTTTATCGTCGAAAATCTTACCAGTTATACACTCAAATCGACCAGTTATACACTTCTTATGTTTTTTTCATGAGATTAATAGTGTTTCCTTTAAATTTGTACTCAACCAAATCAAATATTATGAAATCAAGAAACATCAATCTTACGAAATTATTAATTTTAATGATGGCTCTCTTCGCAGCGCTTATGTTATTTTCATGTAGCTCTGATGATAACAAAAGTGGTGAAGATGCAGCCTTAGAAGAATTTACAGAAGATTACTTTACTATTTTGGGAAGTGACTTTGTCAATGAAGATTTACCTTCCCCTAATTCAGAAAATCTAGAAATCACGGGAATTACCGGAAATTCAACCGTATTGGCAGGAGGGAGCAATTATGTTACTGTTGAAAGTTCTCCGGCCACCCAACAAATTGTTATAGGTATCGAAGGGAAAAAAGGATACTATACTATTCCGGTCGAATCCACGACGCCCACTGGAAGAAATTTAATTTCCCTGGATAATAATAGCAATGTAACCAGCATCCAACTTTTACTCGGTCAACAACTTGAACAAGATTTAGCTATATCTTTTATAGCTGCTGATGGCGACCGCTATGGAAGTCCTGAAGTTTTGGAAATCACTTACCTGTCGGCTGGTAGCGGAGTGCTTCAAGTCAGCCTTTCTTGGAATCAAGAAAACGATGTTGATCTTCATCTGATAGAGCCCAACGGAGAGGAAATTTATTATGGGAATAAATACTCCGACAATGGCGGAGAATTAGATGTGGATAGTAATCCGGCATGTTCTATTGATAATATTAACAATGAAAATATTTTCTATGAAGATGAAGAAGGAGTAATTGTAGAAGCAGGAGAGTATGAGGTTTTAGTTGATCTTTATGCTAATTGCAGTATCCAAGATGAAACCAACTATACCATAACTGCTTATTACAACGGCGCTTTGATTGCTCCAAGTGAAGGTCAGAATCCTCATTCAAGCCAATTAACAGAAGAAGACGAAAGTTTCAACGGAAGTCCGATTTCCGTGATGAAGTTTGATATTCCCGAAGGGAATACTGGTCGTGGAACCGGAGTTTATACTGGAACCGATGCACCAAGTGCTTTTAAATTCAATTTTAAAAACACCAATAATCAGGGACGCTCGCGTGTATTGAGTCCTGAAAAAATGTAAGTTATTTCATTTACCAAAAACCTCATCCCTCAGGGCTAAATTAGCTTTGGGGGTTGTTTTTTGAAGTTGAATTTCACACCATGATTTCTCTTTTGATATTTAGTCTATTAAATCCTTCTTGATGATCAGCAATTTCAGTTTAAGTTTGTCACAAAACCATGGGATTTCCGAGAAGTTTTATTACTTTCGTCACCCTTAAAATAAATAAAGCAATTTCAAGAGCAAAAAAATTCTAAAATATCAATATAATGAGTGAGACAAAACAAATGGATATCGCAAAAGAGTTTGGTTTAGATCAAGCTTTTAAGGATTTAGGCATAGAAGCTGAAAATAACGGAACCGCTATTGGCAACAATTTTTTCGGCAGTGGAGAATTGATAGAATCGTACTCTCCCGTGGATGGTGCCTTGATTGGAAAAGTAAGGTCTTCCACCAAAGAAGATTACGAAAAAGTAGTAAAAGCTGCAGAAGAAGCCTTTAAGGTTTGGCGCATGGTAACCGCTCCTAAAAGAGGAGAAATCGTTCGTCAATTTAATGAAGAATTACGCCGGTTAAAAGAACCTTTAGGGAAATTGGTTTCCTATGAAATGGGAAAATCATATCAAGAAGGTTTAGGAGAAGTTCAAGAAATGATTGACATCAATGATTTCGCGGTTGGACTTTCCCGTCAACTTTATGGTTATACGATGAAAAGTGAACGTCCGGGACACAGAATGTACGACCAGTACCACCCATTAGGCGTAGTTGGAATGATTACTTCGTTTAACTTCCCCGTAGCACCTTGGAGCTGGAATACTGCTTTGGCTTGGGTTTGCGGTAACGCTACCATCTGGAAAGGTTCAGAAAAAACACCACTTTGTGCAGTCGCTTGTCAAAACATATTCAGTAAAGTACTTGCTGACAATGATATGCCACAAGGAGTTTCTTGTTTAATTACCGGAGATGCAGAAGTAGCCAAATTTATGACCAAGGACGAACGTGTTCCTATGATAGCTGCAACCGGATCTACGCGAATGGGAAAATCTGTTGCAACAGATGTAGCCGGAAGATTAGGGAAGTCTTTATTAGAGCTTGGTGGAAATAACGCTATCATCGTAACTCCCGAAGCAGATATCAAACACACCGTGATTGGTGCTGTATTTGGTGCTGTGGGAACCGCCGGACAGCGTTGTACTTCTACAAGAAGATTGATCATCCACGAAGATGTTTATGATGAAGTGAAAAACTCCATCGTTGATGCGTATAAACAAATCACTATTGGAAATCCTTTAGATGAGAACAATCACGTTGGACCGCTTATCGATAAAGATGCAGTTGAAATGTATCAAAATGCCCTTGGTGAAATTGAAAAACAAGGTGGGAAAATCATTGTTGAAGGAGAAGTGCTTGAAGGAGAAGGATATGAATCCGGATGCTATGTAAAACCTGCTATTGCAGAGGTTGAAAATCACTTTGACATCGTGCAAACAGAAACCTTTGCGCCAATTTTATATTTAATAAAGTATAAAGGAGAAGTAGAAAATGCAATCGAACTTCAGAATGGTGTACGACAAGGTTTATCTTCAGCTATTATGACCAAGAACTTACGCGAAGCTGAGCGTTTCTTGTCGGCTGAAGGTTCTGATTGTGGTATTGCCAATGTGAATATCGGAACTTCAGGAGCCGAAATTGGCGGTGCTTTCGGTGGAGAAAAAGATACCGGAGGAGGTCGTCAATCGGGATCTGATGCTTGGAAATTCTATATGCGTCGTCAGACCAACACGATTAACTATTCCACTGAATTGCCATTAGCGCAAGGAATTAAGTTTGATCTGTAAAAATCAATCTCTTTTCGAGGTTTTATTTATCAACCGTCTCATCATGTTGTTTTATGAGACGGTTTTTTTTGTTGAAAGAGTGGATTATGTATTGCTGTGGAGCACGAGCGGGACGCTCGCGCCAGCGGAAAATGCCAAATCAAATTAAGTGTATTTTCAAGGTTAGGTAGGTCTTGACCAGTAGCTCATGCACAAATTCAGTAGGTAAACAGGGAAACTCATCAAGGGCTTGAAGCCCCTTGAAGAGTTAGTTGGTCTAATTTGCAGGAAACATTTCTTTTGCGTGAAGGATTGAAGCGACATCCTTTTTTTGAACAGTTTGCTGATTTTGAAATGAGAAATTTGTTTTAAAGGTTCACTTTTTCTGAAGCGAATGCCTTCTCAAAAAAAGATATAGCGGAAAGCCTGACCCCGGATTTTGGAAAGTTAAACTTGTCTTAATTAGCAAGACTTCATCTTGCAAAAAAGTGTAATATTCTAAAAAATACCGGGGGCACGCCCAAATCATCATAAACTTTAGGCTTTAAGAGAACTGTTTTTAATACTCCTAAAATCAACAGGCAAAACCACCTTATATATTTATTAACATTCAAAAAAAACATGATTGTATATCTTTGCGATTATGTTTTCAGAAAAGGTAAAACATATCGGGCTTCATGTATTTCTGATTGCTTTTCTACTTTTAAAAGCTTCCGGACTACACGCACTCACACACGCTCATAGCCATGATGCGCATGACGATTTACAGTCGTGTTTTATTTGTCACGTATCGAGTCGTGATGATACCGCACCGATGATTTCTGCAGACAATGACATTGATTTTGTCATTTTCAATGTTCATCACTTCATAGAAAACACCGATTCTTATGAAAATTTTATTTCCGGAAAATTGTGTGTTTCGGAACTCTTCAACAAACCTCCTCCTTTTTATACTGTTTCCTAAGCGCTTACGCTACCAATAATTTGATTTCTAAGGTAAAAGCTTTCTTTAAAAACTGCCTTTGAACCCCAGGGGGTTTTTAGAAGTCAACTATTCCAAACTCAGTATAAAAAGTATTTTATGAAATCAATCTTCACTCCTATCTTCCTTGTTTTAGGAATAGGATTTTTACAAGCACAAGAATGTCAAGCTGTTTTAAGCGGAAAGATTATCAGTCAAGATAATCAAGAACCGATTATGTCCGCCAAAGTGAAAGTCACAGGTTCCGATCTAGTTACTTACACCGATATCGATGGGAATTATAAAATTGAAGGACTTTGCAATGGCGAAATTGAACTTGAAATATCCGAACAAACCCACCAAGAGTTATTTGTTACGATAGCGATTAAAGGAGATACAAAAAAAGACATCTTCCTCAATGAACACGAGCAATTGCAAGAGGTAGTAATCATTGGAAGATCGACTATCCGACGATCCCCTACCGCCCAAGAACAATCTATTTCTGAAGAAGACATTGAAAATTTTAGCTCGAGTACAATTGGAGATGCACTCAAACAAATGAGTGGTGTTTCTACTTTAAATACTGGGAAAAACATTGTCAAGCCGGTAATTCAAGGACTGAGCAGTAGTCGTGTGCCGCTGTTTAACAACGGCGTCCGCATGGAAGATCAGGAATGGGGAGTTGAACATGCGCCAAATATCGATTTAAACACCGCCGGAAAACTGACCGTCGTCAAAGGCGCAGCAGCTTTGCAATACGGTGGGGACGCGATTGGTGGCGTGGTGATTTCGGACAAAGCAAAAATCCCTCGAAAAGATACGATTTATGGAAAAACAATTTTATCAGGAGAGACCAATGGTCGCGGGGGCTCCGTATCTTCTTCACTGAGCAAAGGCTTTGAATCGGGGTTTTACCTCACCCTGCAAGGAACTTATAAAAAGTTTGGCGACAATGAAGCTCCTAATTACATGCTGTCGAATACCGGAACCAGCGAAAGAAATTTTTCGGTGAATTTAGGGTTGAACAAAAGTGATTACGGTCTTGACTTATATTATAGTTCTTATAACAATCATCTTGGGATTTTGCGCGCTTCGAGCACCGGAAGTGTGGCAGATTTAGTCAATGCTATAAATAGTAAAGAACCGATTTACATCAGAGATTTTACCTATGATTTAGCTGCACCTCGACAAAAAGTACATCACCAATTGATGCGCATAGAAGCTTACAAAAATTTCGAAAACCTCGGAAAATTATCTATTAATTATAGCTTTCAAGAAAATGATCGTTTGGAATATGATATTCGTAGAGGCGCCAATAAATATAAACCTTCAGTGGATTTGAATTTAAAAACCCATTCGGCTTCCGCAGTTTTTGACTTTAACGCGAGAAATGATTATGGCGTAAAAGTCGGAATGGACTGGAACTTTAAAGATAATTTTGCCAATCCCGATACCGGGGTTCAGCGTATAATTCCGGATTATATCGGTTATGGTTTTGGCGCTTTTGCTACCGGGTTTTATGAACTCAACTCCAACTGGTTGGTGGAAGCGGGATTGCGGTATGATTACTCGCATATTGATGCGAAGAAATATTACAACAAAACCCGATGGTATAATCAAGGTTATGATCAAGACTTTTCAGATCTCATTATTGGAGATTACGGTTCGCAATATCTGGTCAATCCAAAATTTGACTACAACAATATCTCAGCTACCGCAGGTGTAAAATATGATTTCGATTCGAATTATGAATTGCGATTGAATTATGCAATGAGTAATCGCGCGCCGAATCCATCGGAATTATTTTCTGACGGTCTGCATCACTCGGCAGCAAGTTTAGAAATTGGTCAACTTCGTTTGAAGTCGGAAAACTCTCATAAAATTTCGCTTTGCTTGGATAAAAGTAAAGGCAGATTCAATTTCAGTATTTCGCCTTACCTAAACTATATCAACAAATTCATTAATTCTGAGGTAAATGGATTAGAAGAAACTGTGCGTGGGGTGTTCTTGCGCTATGAATATCAACAGATGGATTCGCGGTTGATCGGGGTGGATGTGGATGCCGATTATACGTTTAATGAAAACTTTAGTTATTTCGGGAAATTTTCTATGGTCGATGGACGGGAAACCAGATCCGGCCGTGCGATAGTCGATATTCCGGCCACCAATATGTCTCATAATTTAACTTATCACAACCATGAATGGCATGATTTACATTTGGGATTACGAGGAGATTTTCATTTTACCAAAAAGAGATATCCCGATGATAATTTCACGATTAAAGTTTTAGAGGACGGGCAATATGAAGATCGGTTAGTCGATATCAGCACACCTCCAAAAGGATATATATTAACCGGTTTTGATGCAAGTGCTGTTTTTCATCCTTTTAAAAAAGGTGCTTTACAAGTGCGTTTTTCGGTGGATAATATTTTCGATGTCGAATATCGAAATTACCTCAACCGATTGAGATATTATGCGGCTAACACCGGAAGAAATTTCACTTTACAGCTGAAAATCAACTATTAACAATAGTTCAACAAATACCACAATCCAAACCCTATAAAACCTCACGATGAGAAATTTAAAACAAATAACCGGACTTATATTGATTACGATAATATTGACTTCCTGCACGAATGACGATATCCCTAAACAAGTGATTGAATCTGAAGTCATCACCGATGTTACGTTAACTTTTATAGGTGAAGCTCAAACGGAATCCAGCTATACCTACACCGACCCAAAATATCGCACAGATACTTATGAAGATCCTGTGATTATCTTGAATAGTGAAGAAACATACAAAGTGATTACTCATTTTTACAACAAGTCAAATCCGGAAGAAGTGGAGGACATTACCGAAGAGGTAATCGAAGATAAAGATGAGCATTTTGTGGAATATCGGTTTTTTAATGTGGATATCAATTTAACCCGAACTGATCAAGAGGAATCGATTGATAGTAACGGGATTCAGATTGGTGTGTTTACGGAATGGGAAGTCGGTGCGCCCGGTCAAGGTTCTGTTCAGCAAACCTTGATCCATGAGCCGGAAACTAAAGACACCACTAATCCGAATGGGGATCATACCGGTGGAGAAACGGATGTGGAGGTTGTTTTTGATTTGATTGTTGAATAGTTGATGGTTTCTGCATTTAAGGAGCGGAACCTTACCTGCTTAGCAATTCAAACAAGTTTGAAATTGCAAGCTGTCCTTCCCTTGCTGGTTTATAACAACTTGGCAGAAAAGAAGAAGATCCACATTCTTAAAAAGGAAAGGAGCTTTTATGGGGTACTAAAAAAAGCTTGAAAAAGAAAACCATAACTATTTCAATAATTCCAACAGTTCTTTAGTTACAGTCTGTCCTTTATCTTTGTTATACCACATCTGTAGATCTCTTTCATAGGTTTCAAAATCTATATTATTTTCCTTCGCGGACAGAAATATATTTTGCGCGGGTTCCGGACGTGGTCCCCAAGTACCTTCAACTGTTTTTTCCTCGGGATTATAAGCAATCAGTTTCGGAATGGATTTCCCGCCATTGGTCAAAAAATCATTCATCAACTCCGGGTTTTCTTCTCTTAAGACAATTCGCAAATCAATTTTGTCATTTGCTTCTGCCACTTTGTTGATGATTGGAATACAGTGCGCCGCATCTCCACACCAACCTTCAGAAAGCACCAACCAAACTACTTCTTTATCATAAGCTTTTATCGCTTTTTCTTGCGCATCAGAAAGTTCAAATCTTTTATTCCAACGAATCATTCGTTGAAGTCCTAACTTTGAATAATAAGTCATTTCTTCTCCTGCCCCTTCTGTTGTGGATTTACCTTCTTGAAGTAGTTTCTCAACTAATTCGACATACGCTTCATAGCTGTAAGCGTTGTCTAATCCGTTTTCAATATGTTGAACTGTTTTATCAGTAGTTATTTTTGCCGTAATTTTCAAATAAAATTTTTATGATTTTCTGCTCCTCGAGCATTCGTAAGCCATTCAAAATTCTTCTTATGAAAAGCTATATTTTCTCGGTTTTATAAATAGATAGCTACCGTGAAAATAGCTCGAGATAAATAGTCTTTTCGTGCGTGTAACTTAGTATATTTGAGGGAAAACTCTCTTAAATCTATGTCAAAAGAAAAATGCGGTTGGTGTAAAGGTGATACGTTGTACGAAAAATATCACGATGAAGAATGGGGTGTTCCCGTCTATGATGATGCTATCTTTTTTGAATTTCTGGTGTTAGAAAGCTTTCAAGCCGGATTGAGTTGGATAACCATTCTCAAAAAGCGAGAAAACTTTAGAGTTGCCTTCGATAATTTCGACTATCGAAAAATTGCTGATTATTCCGCAACTAAAAAAGCTGAACTGCGCAACAACAAAGGAATAATTCGCAACAAATTAAAAATTGAAGCCGCGGTCAATAATGCAAATCGGTTTATGGAAATTCAAGAAGAATTTGGAAGTTTCAGTAACTATATCTGGAAGTTTGTCAACGGAAAACCGATTCAAAATAAGGTAATCAATTATAAGAAACGGCCTGCTACTACAGCACTCAGCGATAAACTGAGTAAAGATTTAAAGAGTCGCGGATTTAAGTTTTTAGGATCCACCACGGTTTATGCTTTTATGCAAGCCACCGGTTTAGTCAATGATCACGAAGAGTCTTGTTTTCGAAATGAGGTATTATCGAATTTGGAACAAAGTTGACGTTCAAGCTATCAGATCGAAGCGATGCTTTTCATCAATTACTTTAGATATTTTAAAAACTCCGTTCTCGGAATCTCCTCTGCTCCCAAACTTTCCAAATGCTCGGAATAAATCTGACAATCAATCAACTCGACTCCTTTTGCCTTTAATTTTTTAACCAGACTGATAAACCCATATTTGGAGGCATTGCTTTCTTTGGTAAACATACTTTCGCCACAAAACACCTTTTTATCTTTTAGGAAAATCCCATAAAGTCCACCGACCAATTCTTTTTTCTTCCAAACCTCAACGGAATACGCATATCCCATTTGATGTAGTTTTGTATAAGCTTCAATCATTTCAGGCATAATCCAAGTTCCTTCTTGTCCGGGTCTGTAGATGTCAGCACAATTTTGCATTACCCTTTCAAAATCCTGATTATAAGTTACTTGAAAAGAATTTCTTCGGAAAAGCTTCCGCATACTTTTGGAAACCTTCAAATTTTCGGGAAAAAGCACCATCCGTGGATCGGGGGACCACCATAGCAGCGGTTGATTTTCTCCATACCAAGGAAAAATTCCTGAATAATAGGCCTCGAGCAACCTTTCTGGATGAAGGTCGCCTCCCACTGCCAACAAACCTTCTTCATCAGCAAAGGCGGGATTCGGAAAATTATATTTAGAATTTCTTTGCAAAATAAAAATTTTAGACAGAAAAAAATCCGGATAAGACTACCCGGATTTTTATAATTAACCTGAAAAACTCAGCACATCTTATCTCATTTTATTTTAAAATGGCAGATCATCTTCGTCTTCTCCATCCAAATCCATATCAGAACTTGAAGCTGGTTCAAATTGGTCAGCTGGTGGTGGTGTTTCCCCTCCTGGTTTTGTTGGTTGCAACGCCTCAATTCTCCATCCGTTAAGCGAATTGAAATATACAGATTCGCCTTCCGGATTTATCCATTCTCGACCGCGCAAGTTAATCCCAACTTTCACCATCTGTCCTCTTTCAAAATTATCCAATAACCCTGTTCGATCTTGAACAAATTCGATCAATAAATGCTGGGGATACTGTTCTTGGGTTGTCACAACCATTTCTCTCTTTTGAAATCCATTCGAGCCGTACTCTTTGGTTTCAAAAATCTCTCTAATCTTTCCTTCTACTTCCATACTATATCGTTTTTACTGTTTTTGCTAATAATAAACTCCACGCTTCATAAACTTCACCTTTATTTAAATACTTCTGAGCCTGAAGGTGTATTTCTTCTATTGTACTACTATTTATGAAATCTTCCAAATTATTTTCGCTAATATATTTCTCAGCGGTTTCCAGCTCGGGTGGTTTTTCAATTCCTCCCAATTTAGCTAAGTCGCTTCCGGTTAAAATCTCACTGGTTCTTATGTCTTTAGGAAGTTGATCTACCCCCATTCCCAGAATTCCTATAGGTTTTGGTAATTCGAACATTCCGGGAGCAGCACGGCTGTACCAACTACCGCCCATTCTACCAACTTGATCCAGTTTGTGTTGATCTATCTTATTATCTCCATAAAGCACTTCCTCTTTTATGTGAATTTTAATGACTTCACAAATCACTAAATTCGCTGCTCCTCCCTCTTCTCCAACGCTGATAATATCTCTAACCTTACATTCAAATTGGACGGGAGATTCTTCAACTCGTTTGGGTCTCACCAGATCTGAATCCACCATGGTCAATCCCACTTTATCAAATTCATTGATATCTTCCGGATAATCTGTACTTGCCAAAGAGGATTGCTGAACAATATTGTGATTGACCACATTAATCACTACTTCTTTAACCTCTTCAACATTGCGCAAACTATCTTTAGTCGTTCCATCACTGATGCGTCTCATAGGAGAAAACACCAATACCGGCGGATATGCTCCAAAGAAATTAAAACAACTAAAGGGGGTCAAGTTGGGAATACCTTTTTGACTGATCGTACTCGCTAATGCGATAGGTCTGGGGCCGACAGAACTCGCTATCAATCCATAAAATTTCTTGACAGGAAGATCTTGAGGCGTAACTGAAAACATTTAAAAATAATTTGATTTCTACAAAGATAAAAATTTCAAATGGAATGAAAGTGTATAATTGTAAACTTAGGATTTTAAAAAATCTTATCTTTCTCCTTTCAATTGAAATTCTATGACATTTTCAGATAAAAAGAATTTGATTCGGTGGACGATTATTCTGTCTTCCCTAATAGTTCTGGGGTTGTTTTTATGGAGCATTACTCAGTTTTTTGACGAACTAAAAAAAGAAGAACGCAAAAAAATGGAAATTTACGTGGAAGCGCTCACCGAATTGATTAAAGAAGATAATACGGAAAACTTCGACACCTTTTCTTTATCTATTATTGAAAAAAACACGACTACCCCGATGATTATGTATTCGGTTAAGGCAGACATTTATCAGGGGAAAAATATTTCTGAAAAATCAGATCTAACTCAGCCGGAATTAGAATCTCTTGCCGAAGTTTTCAGCAATCAATACGAACCGATTAAAATTGAAAGCGAGGGAGAGCTTTTTCAAATTGTTTATTATGGAAATTCAAGTTTTATCAATAAAGCCAAGTATTTTCCTTTGGTGATTATCATCGTAGTTTTGATATTTTTAGGAGTGCTTTATTATTTTTATACCATCTCAAAATCCAATGAACAAAATAAATTATGGGCAGGAATGGCTAAAGAAACAGCTCATCAAATTGGAACTCCACTCTCTTCTTTAGTAGGTTGGATGGAAATTTTAAAAACGCAAAACGTAGATCCGGATTATTTACGAGAAATGGAAAAAGATATCAATCGGTTTCAAACTATAACCGATCGATTTTCTAAAATCGGCTCTGTTCCCACTTTAGAAAAAATGGACTTAGTAGAGACCGCAGTGGGTTCTTTCGAATATATAGAAAGTCGAAGTTCAAGACTGATAACCTTTTCTATCGAAAGCCCAGAAAACCCAATTTACGTCAATCTCAATGAGCAATTATTAAATTGGACCATCGAAAATTTGGTAAAAAACTCCATAGATGCCGTGCGCGGTGAAGGTCAAATCTCCTTAAAAATAAAAGAAGATCAGAAGTGGGCCTATCTGCAACTCAGCGATACGGGAAAAGGGATTTCCAAGCGAAATTTCAGAAGTATTTTCAAACCCGGAGAGACCTCTAAAAAGCGCGGTTGGGGCTTGGGTTTATCGCTTGCTAAACGAATTGTAGAAGAATATCACAATGGCAGAATAAAAGTGCTAAAAAGTGAAATCGGGAAAGGGACTACCTTTGAAATTAAGTTGAGAAAGTTGAAATGATTGGTTTTTCACGAATACAACTCGCCTTCTATGATTTTCACAAAAGCTTAAAAACCCAAAGGTTGACCTTGGTATCCCGGTAATTTAATTATCAGCTTTATACTGTTTAGCAATAGCCTTTGCGGTTTCTGCAAACTCCTCATCCGACAATTCAGCAACTTGTTTAAAATCGATATCCTTCATCTTACTCAGCGGAATGAGATGCACGTGAACATGCGGAACTTCTAACCCAACAACCGCTAAACCCACGCGATTACAGTCAATGATTTTTTCAATGGCCAAAGCAACTTTTCTGGAAAAAGCCATTAATTCCATATAAGTTTCTTCGTCTAAATCCCAGACTTTATCTACTTCCTCTTTAGGAATACACAAGGTATGCCCTTTTGTATTGGGACTGATGTCTAAAAAAGCTAAGAACTTTTCAGTTTCTGCTACTTTATGGGCAGGTATTTCTCCTTTTATGATTTTCGTGAATATTGATGCCATGGTTTTAAGTGTTTTAAATTGATGAATTATTTTTGCTTTTCAAACGCTTTACAGTTTTGAACTTCACGTAGAAATTTCATTTCTTTGTTTTGAAAGCGAATGTCTGAAAGATAATAAAACAACATTAATCTTTATCAAGAAACCAAATAAAGATTATCCTCAGTTTAATACCCCAAGGTTTCGCGTACTCTATTTAAAACTCCTCGAGCGACAATTCTTGCTTTTTCAGCTCCTTTTTCTAATGCAGCATCCAGCTTTTCTCGATTTTTCATATAGTGGGCAAATCTTTCCCGTTCAACTTGATATTTCTCTACCAGGAGTTCATATAAAGCTTGTTTGGCATGGCCATATCCATATCCACCGGCTTCATAGTTTTCTCGCATTTGTTTGATTTGTTCATCAGAAGCTACAAGTTTATAAATATTAAACACATTACAATCATCGGGATTCTTAGGTTCTTCAAGTGGCGTACTGTCGGTTTGAATATGCATCACTTGTTTTCTCAACTTCTTATCAGGCTGAAAGAGATCGATGAAATTTCCTCGAGATTTACTCATTTTCTCTCCGTCTGTTCCCGGTATGACTTCTACATTATCCAGGATTTTTGGTTCTGGCAGTACAAATATCTCTTCCCCCACACTGGCGTGAAATCTCGAAGCCACATCTCTGGTCATTTCAATATGTTGCAATTGATCTTTACCAACCGGAATATACTGCGCATCATACAACAAAATATCCGCTGCCATCAACATCGGATAGGTAAACAACCCTGCATTCACATCTCCCAATCTATCAGCTTTATCTTTAAACCCGTGTGCTAATGTCAACCGTTGATATGGAAAAAAACAATTCAAATACCAAGTTAATTCAGTGGTCTCCGGCACGTCACTTTGACGATAAAACACAGTTTTATCAACATCCAATCCGAAAGCCAACCAAGCCGCAGCCACGGCATAAGTATTTTCACGCAACAATTCTGCATCTTTGATTTGTGTTAGCGTATGAAGATTGGCAATAAAAAGAAAAGAGTCATTTTCCGATGCATTAGCCATCTCAATTGCGGGGATAATTGCGCCGATTAAGTTGCCCAAATGAGGTACTCCGGTACTTTGAATGCCTGTAAGAATTCGTGCCATAATTATAATTTTTGGTAAAGATAATTTTTTTAAGATTTACAATGGACAGAAATTGTTAATTTTGCCGACAATGAATTGGTTTTTAAAAATAGCGAACGGGATTTATCGACTTTGGTTTTATATCCTTATCGGAATAGCAACCCTTGTGTTGTTTCCATTTTTATTCTTTTTCACCATCAAAGAGACGCAATATCGCACTTTTTATAAAGTTGCCCGTGTTTGGGGTGGGATTATTGTTTATGGAATGGGTTTTTACCCCCGGGTTAAACGTCTTTCGAAATTACAAAAAGACAAAAGTTATATTCTGGTGGCCAATCACACTTCCATGATTGACATTATGATGATGTATTGTGTGATTCGTCAGCCATTTGTATTTGTAGGAAAAAAAGAACTGACCAAACTCCCGGTGTTCGGCTTCTTTTACAAACGTTCCTCTATCGTAGTTGATAGAGCTAATTTACGAAGCAGAAACGCTGTTTTTGGTCAGGCACAAAGGCGGATTAATCAAGGCAATAGCATTTGTCTTTTTCCCGAAGGCGGAGTTCCTAAAAATCATAAACTTTTACTCGATAAATTTAAAGACGGGCCGTTTAGAATGGCCATAGATCATCAAATTCCGGTTGTTCCAATAGTGTTTTATGACAATAAGCAAGGTTTTCCCTATAAATTTGGAAAAGCACATCCCGGGAAATTACGGGTCAAAATCTTTCCTCCTATTTCTACAAAAGGATTGGACAGTAAAAACCACAAAGCCGAATTACGAGCAAAAACCAGAGCTTTAATCTATAAAGAATTATCCAATCCTACATTTTAGAAACGCATACTTACCCCGGAATACACGCCGAAAAAATAGGGTTTAAAACCTCCATTATCTCCGCTAAATCCGTTGATTTGATATTTAAAAGTGGGTTCGATATTAAGATTAAATGTTTCTGTGATATTATATTCTAAACCAACCCCGATATTGGTAGTAAAACTTACAGAATTAAGATTATTGGCTCGACCGAGATTGGTAGTTCCCATTTCTGAATTAAGCCTTACCAAATCGTCTTTTAAAAACAGTGTACTGGCACCCCCAATCACATTTATTCCAAATCTTTTATCTAAAACGGCAAGTTCAACTTCAACAGGCACCTCGATATATTCTAATTGTTGATTTAATTTTCCGAACGTATAAGGAGCAGCAGAATTATTAGAAACTTCACCCGGTCTTTTCAAGATCGCATTCTTAGTCACTACCGAAATATTTCTTGCTTCCGGATTATTTCTTACGCTTTTTAATCCTTGACTCCCAGAAGAAGCAATATAAGCGATATCCGGAGTATTATAACTCATATTTACTTTACTCACCCCGGTTCTTACCTTAACTCTTTTGCTTACCGCATAAGAAACATCTATTCCGTAGGACATGGTCACCTCTCCTTCTGATTTATTTCCAGCAAATGAAGGATCTACCGCACTCCCGCCCTTCATACTATTGTAATATATAGGAGCTACGTTGGGCCGAATAGCAAATCTATTACTTAATGTCGAGGTGTTTTGTTCATCTTTATCAAGGGTTTCCTGTTTTTCGATTTCATCAAATAGGGACTTCCCTTCAGATTCGATCAACTCAGGATTTTCCGTGATTGAAGCTTCCGCTAATTTTTCAGTTTGCATAATTCCTCCAACATTTCGATTTAATCTTTTTTCTTCTTCTAATACGCTTAAAAAATCAATCAAACTTGTTTCTTGGTTGTTATTTTCTATTTCGTATTGTGTCGTCGTCTCCGCTTTGGCTAAATCACTTGCTCTTTTCGATTTATCCTCTTTTTGGGTGAATTGCTTAGATTCTGATTTAGCTTCATTATTTTCTGACGAAACCAAGTTTTGACCTGTCATCTCGGTATCATCATCGGTTATATGCTCGCTTTCAAAGTTTGTTTGATCAATTTTATCTTTATCGGATTGACTTCTGGAAATAGATTTCTGTGTTTGTTCTGGAGTTTCGACTTCTTCTTGACTAACGACGGTTGGATTTTGATCGGTATTAAACCAGAAGCTTCCAACCATAAATAGGACAAGTAAAACAGCAGCAATTCCTGCAATTTTAAACCAAATCGGGAATAATCTTTTCCGAGAATCTTTTTTCTCGATCAGTTTCTCTCTGATTTGATCCCAGTTTTTTTCAGAAGGAGAGGCTTCAAAATCTCTAAATTTCTCCTGAAACAAACGGTCTATATTTTTCTTATTTTCTTTCATTTCACAAACCTGATTAATGTCTGACTTTCCTCCAGCTTTCGTTTTAAGTTTTGGCGTGCACGGGCTAAGTTTGATTTGGAAGTGCCTTCTGAAATATTTAAAAAATCAGCAATTTCTTTATGTGAGTATCCGTCGAGCACATATAAATTAAAAACCATACGATACCGATCGGGAAGCTCTTGGATGATTTTCAAAAGGAAATCCAAGCTCACTTCTTCTTCTCTCAGGGTAACCTCCTGAGCTTCTTTTATCGATTCTTCATCTACAATACGAAAAACGCTTTGTTTACGATAAGTTTGTAAAGCGGTATTCATCGTAATTCGCTTTAACCAACCTTCAAAAGAGCCTTTATTTTTATACTGATGAATTTTTTCAAAGATGACCAAAAAAGCTTCTTGCAGATTATCTTCTGCTTCATGATAATTTCTGGAGTATTTTAAGCTGACCCCGAATAACTTGGGCGCAAAGAGACGGTATAATTCCTCTTGTGCCTTCAAGTCACCTTTTTTACAACCTTTTATGATTTTTTTCACTCCCAAATTATCCGGGTTATAAAATATTATCTTATTTCAATTCTCTTGGTCAAATATATTGGTTGACCCTTATCATCCGTACCTTGCCAAAACTTAAGTACATAATTATCTTTACGGCGCACATCAAACTCCAACACAGCAAATTCTTTTTTTGGCGTGGAATAGACCGAGCAGATTTGCTGTTCATTTATCACTGTACTAACTGCGGTAATTAATCTTTCATTAGAATTTTTTCCTTCTTCTATATGGAAACCTTCAAACTCATAACAATCAGCCGGATTTTCAAACTGTACTCTAAAAGAATATATCTCTCCCGATAAAAGTGTGTCGGGCATGCTTACCTCTTTGATTGAATTCAATTTATAAGTAAAACTCATTTCATTCCTGTAATCGTCCATGGTGCAACTCGACAAGACAATGCTCAACAAGCAAAACAAGAATATATTCTTTAATATTTTAACCCGCATAAATATTCTTTCTTATAAGATACACACTTCCTAAAATAGTTGCGTCTGATGCTTCCATTTTAAAGCAAGGCTAAAGTTAAACATATTTCAGATTATATAGCGGTTTGTGGGTGTTAATATCTAATCGAGGTTAAAAACACCTGACGGAAGTATTTAACAGACTGAATTTATTTACCAACATAAAATTGAATATCTTTAAAAAGACCAATAAAAAAACAATATGAAAAAGTCAATTTACTTCTCCGCTTTTGGTATTTTTATTTTATTGATTTTCGGGGTGAAAATCTTTGGAAATTTTAATTCAGTGAAAAATGAAATTAACCAAACTGAAAAACCTATAACTATGAAACAAGAACAATCAAAAAACACGCTTACCAAAGAGGATTATCAATTTTTAAAAAGATGTCTGAAATTAGCAGAAAAAGCATATAAAGCCGGAGATAAACCTTTCGGTTCCATCTTGGTCAATACCGATGGAGAAATTATTGCGGAAGCAAGAAATCGGGTCAACGAAATCAATGTGCTGTCACATCCTGAATATGAGTTGGCAAAATGGGCGGTAGAAAACCTCAGTTGGGAAGAAAGAAAAGAAACAAGAATGTACACCTCAGGAGAACATTGTCCGATGTGTTCCGGAGCGCATGCTTGGGCTGAATTAGGCGATTTGATTTACCTGAGCTCGGGCAAACAACTCCGCTTATGGTTATCTGAAGTAGGCGCAGAGGATTCTCCTATTCAACTTATTCCCGCCGAAAAAATCATCAATAACATCACTGTTAAAGGACCCGCGGAAGGAGAGTTATTGGAAAAAATAAAAGATCTTCAAATTAAAACTTTTCAAAGAGATCAATAAGTTTTCTGCTTTAACCAATCAATCCTTTTGGAAATAACTTTAATCCAACTATATCTCAACAATAAATAAGAATTTCATTAAAAATCCTTTACCCCGTATGCTTTTTCCTCAATTAATCAAAAAATGACTTTTAAATCCTTATTTTTGCGATAAACTAAATCCTAAAAAATGAAAGAAATCCAGTGGAAAACCGCTAAAGAATATAAAGACATCACTTATAAAAAGTGCAATCACGTGGCACGCATTGCTTTTAATCGACCTGAGGTCAGGAATGCTTTTCGTCCTCATACGACTTCAGAATTAATTGATGCCTTTAAGGACGCTCAGGAAGATACTTCAATTGGAGTGGTTTTGCTTTCCGGGGAAGGACCATCCCCAAAAGATGGTGGTTGGGCATTTTGCAGCGGCGGAGATCAAAGAGCACGTGGGCATAAAGGTTATGTAGGAGAAGACGGGATGCACCGACTTAATATTTTAGATGTACAACGTCAAATTCGGTTTATGCCAAAAGTGGTAATCGCTGTAGTGCCCGGATGGGCTGTTGGCGGTGGACACAGTTTGCACGTAGTTTGCGATATGACGATTGCCAGTGAAGAACACGCGATTTTCAAACAAACCGATGCAGATGTCACCAGTTTTGATGCAGGATACGGTTCTGCTTATCTGGCAAAGATGGTCGGACAAAAACGAGCTCGAGAAATCTTTTTCTTAGGAAGAAATTATTCTGCGCAAGAAGCATTTGAGATGGGCATGGTAAATAAAGTCGTTCCCCACCGTGAACTTGAAACAACTGCTTATCAATGGGCGCAAGAAATCATCAACACCAAATCTCCTACAGCGATTAAGATGCTCAAATATGCGATGAATCTCACTGATGACGGGATGGTTGGGCAACAAGTTTTTGCTGGAGAAGTTACGCGTTTAGCGTATATGACAGACGAAGCCAAAGAAGGACGTGATGCATTTCTGGAAAAACGCACCCCTAAATTTGAAAAGAAATGGCTGCCGTAGAACCGAAATTTAAGGAAACACAACAATACCGCAGTTGGGTATTTTGGATACTGGTGAGTGTGATATTTCTCGCTCCTTTTATCACAAGAATATACATTATTTTAGAACTCGGTATTTGGGAAGCTTTCGGGCAAGGAATCCTCATTCATATCCTTTCTATAGTGCTGATTATTCTTCTTTTTATCTTTATAAGAACAAAAGTTTCGATAGATCAAGCGGGGGTGGAAGTAAGGTATTTCCCGTTTGCTTATAAGAAGTTTAGCTGGGAAGAAATAAAAGAAGCCAAAATGATCACATACAACTTTAAAGAATTAAGAGGAAAAGGGGTCAACTATTGGAGACATTATGGTTTGGTTGATAAAATGGAAGGTAATCTCGGGTTATTGATCAAATTGAAAGACAATAAAAACTATCTCATCAGCACCCAAAAACCCGATGAATTAAAAAAAGTAATAGAATATTATACCTCATAACACTTCATCAAAGAACATTAAAAACCAATAATAACACAGATTATAATATGGCTTTAGATAAAAAAGGGATGCACGACTTAGATATGAGTCTGATAGAAATGACAATGGATATCATGAAATTTGTCATTGGTCGTGTTAGTGATATCCAGCCTGAAATGGGATATCCACAAAAAGAGGAAGATTTACAAAAGTGGATTGGAGAAACAATTACTCCTGAAGGCATAGGTGGTAAAACAGCTTTCAAACTATTTAAAGACAAAATGCTCAAAGCTACTGTTCCTGCCGATCATCCTCGACATTTGGCTTTTGTTGCCGCTGCTCCAACTCGAGCGGCGACTTTATTTGATGTGGTGGTATCGGCTGCAGGTGTTCACGGGGCTTATTGGATGAGTGGCGCCGGCGGTATTTATGGAGAAAATCAAGCTATGCAATGGTTGGTCGATTTGACGGGGTTACCCAAACCTGCCTTCGGCGTATTCACCAGTGGCGGAACCGCTGCAAACTTATCAGCCATGGTGGCGGCCAGAGAAACCTGGCGAGATAAAAATGAAGACAACAAAGCTTTACGAGGATTGATTATAACCTCAAATGGAGCGCATTCCTCCATAAAAAGCATGGCTAAAGTTATTGATGCAGATATTCTTTTGGTCGATGATGATGAAGACGATAAACTCAACGGAAAATGGCTTCAGAAAAAAATTGATGGACTTTCTGATATCGATCGCAAACGACTATTTGCAGTCATCGGAACTGCCGGAACCACCAATGCTGGGATTATTGACGAACTTACCACCGTAGCAGAAGTTTGTGAAAAAGAAGATCTCTGGTTTCACGTTGACGCAGCTTACGGTGGTGGCGCATTGGCTGCTCCCTCTGTTAGACATTTGTTCGACGGAATTGAACGAGCAGACAGTATAACCATTGACCCGCATAAATGGTTTTTCTCTCCTTATGATTGTGGGGCTATTATTTATAAAAATCCCGAATTAGCAAGAAAAGCACACGCTCAGCAAGGTTCCTATTTAGATGTGGTTTATCAAGATACTACAGGATTTAACCCTTCAGAATATCAAGTGCAACTTTCAAGACGATTAAGAGGTTTACCGTTGTGGTTTTCTCTGGCGATGCACGGTACCAAAAGATATACCGAAGCTATTGAACACGGATTGGAATTGGCGCAAATCGCTGCTGAAAAAATCAGGCACAGCGATCACGTAGAACTTGTTCGTGAACCGAGTTTATCCTGCGTACTTTATCGAAGGAAAAACTGGAAACCTGAGGATTACACGAAATGGACTCTTAAAAATCAAAAAGACGGTTTCGCTTTGGTGACCCCAACCCAATGGTCAAAAAACGGACACACTGAAACTGTTTCTCGTTTTTGTTTTATCAGTCCGGAAACAACAGTAGAAGATATTGATGCCATATTGGAAACCATGAAATAATTAATTTTGTCTATGCAAACAACAGTTCTTATCATCGATTTCGGGTCGTCTTATACCCAGCTTATCGCCAGAAGAGTAAGAGAGCAAATGATTTATTGTGAAATTCATCCGTTTAATAATTTGCCAAAAGACTTATCAGCTTTTAAAGCGGTAATTCTTTCCGGTAGTACGGCAGCAATTTCCAAAAACAAACCTTGGATTGATCTCTCTGATTTTCGGAAGAAAGCTCCGGTTTTGGCTATTGGTTATAGTGCGGTAAAATTACTCGAAGCTGAAGGTGGGCAGGTTAAAATTGGTAGTAAAGATGAATTTCATCAGAAATCCCTTCACCATACTGCTTCTGAAGAACAGCTTTTTAAAGAATTTTCCCACAACACAGAAGTATGGAGAAACCTTCAGGATAATATTTTTGATCTTCCGGACAATACCACTTGTTTAGCAAAAAACGATGCTGATCAATGTTTAGCTTTTCAAATTAATGACGAAGAAACTTTTGGGTTGAATTTCCATCCGGAAGTGTACCAATCACCTGAAGGCACAAAGCTTATTCAGAATTTTTTGGTAGATATTGCTCAAATTGAACAAAGTTGGACACCTGGCGCATTTGTAGAACAAGCTGTCAGGGATATAAAAAAAGAAATCGGAGATGAGAAAGTTGTGTTGGGATTAAGTGGCGGCGTAGATTCAACGGTTACTGCTGTTTTGCTAAATCAAGCTATTGGTGAAAACTTATATTGCATTTTTGTCAATCACGGTTTACTGCGCAAAAATGAATATGAGTCAGTATTGGAAAACTATAAAGATATGGGCTTAAACGTGAAAGGCGTCGATGCTTCCAAACGATTTTTAAATGCGCTATCAGGTGTAAGTGACCCTGAAGAAAAGCGAAAAATCATCGGAAAATTATTTATCGAAACTTTTGATGAAGAAGCGCAGCAAATTAAAACGGTAAAATATTTAGCCCAAGGAACAATTTATCCGGATGTGATTGAATCGGTTTCAGTAGATGGAAAATCGGTAGCTGTAAAATCACATCACAATGTGGGCGGTTTACCGGAGCGGATGAATTTAAAAATTGTCGAACCACTTCGAAATTTATTTAAGGATGAAGTGAGGAAAGTTGGGAGAGAATTAGGCGTAAAAGAAGAACTCGTAGGTCGTCATCCTTTCCCCGGACCCGGATTGGCCATTCGTATTTTGGGAGATATTACCGAAGAGAAAGTAAAAATCATTCAGCAGGTGGATGCGATTTTTATCAATGCGTTGAAAGCTGAAGGGTTTTATGATAAAATCTGGCAAGCTGGAGCCATCCTTCTCCCGATACAATCGGTTGGCGTAACAGATGACAAAAGAACTTATGACCGCGTGGTGGCGCTTAGGGCAGTCAACTCTATTGATGGAATGACAGCAGATTGGATAGATTTGCCTTATGATTTTCTAAGAAAACTTTCTACGGAAATAATTACCAAAGTAGAGGGAGTAAATCGGGTGGTTTATGACATCAGTGCTAAACCACCGGCTACCATAGAATGGGAATAAACCTTCGCTATGTTCAAGTTGTTTTTTATAAAAAAGAGCCTAAAGACTTTATTTTGACTCCAATGCTGTGAAATGATGGTTAATTCCTTAAATTTGTAAGCTATAAAAACCAGATAAATATGTTACTACCTCATTTAATTAGAGCTAATAAAGAAGAGTACATCAAAGCATTACAAAAAAGAAATTTTGATGCTGCTCCTTTGTTTGATAAAGTATTAGAATTTGATAAAGCTCGTCGATCTACACAAACTACTTTAGACAATACCTTAGCAGAATCCAATCGTTTATCAAAAGAGATTGGCCAACTTTTCAAAAAGGGGGAAAAAGAAAAAGCTGAAAAGCTGAAAAAACAAAGTGCTAAGCTCAAAAAAATAGCCCAAGAGCTCTCTTCCACATTGAATGAGGTAACAAAAGAATTAAATGAAGTTCTCTATTTGATTCCCAATATTCCGCATGATTCCGTTCCTGCCGGTCAAACCGATGCGGATAATGAAGAGGTTTTCCAAGAGGGAGATATTCCTGAGTTATCTGTTAATGCACTTCCACATTGGGAGTTAGCCAAAAAATTCGACCTGATTGATTTTGAGTTGGGAAACAAAGTTACCGGTGCCGGATTTCCTGTTTATAAAGGAAAAGGAGCTAAATTACAACGAGCACTGATTACTTACTTCTTGGATAAAAATATTCAAGCCGGATATACCGAATATCAAGTTCCACTGTTGGTCAATGAAGATTCCGGATTCGGAACGGGACAATTACCCGATAAGGAAGGACAAATGTATGAGATACCTAAAGATAATTTATACCTCATTCCCACTTCTGAAGTACCATTGACCAATATGTTTAGAGACGAAATACTGGAAGAGAAAGAACTCCCGATTGCCTGCACAGCTTACACCCCTAATTTCAGAAGAGAAGCGGGGTCTTATGGCGCTCACGTTCGTGGATTAAACCGTTTGCACCAGTTTGATAAAGTCGAATTAGTCAATATTACCAGAGCCGATAATTCTTACAACAAACTAACTGAGATGGTTGAGCACGTAAAAATTGTTTTACGAGAATTAAGGTTACCCTATCGTATTTTAAGACTTTGTGGAGGAGATTTAGGTTTTACCTCTGCGCTGACGTATGATTTTGAAGTTTACTCTACCGCACAAGAAAAGTGGTTGGAGATTTCTTCGGTTTCCAATTTTGAAACTTTCCAGAGCAATCGCATGAAAATACGATATAGAACAAAAGATGGCAAACGGCAGTTGGCACACACTTTAAATGGTAGTAGTTTAGCACTCCCTCGTGTATTGGCCGGGATTTTAGAAAATTACCAAACCGATGATGGTATTGAAATTCCTGAAGTTTTACATCCTTATACAGGATTTACTAAAATAACTTTGTAAACTCAGATTTGAGTTTCTTTGCAAATTTAGCAAGATAGCAGACAAAAGTTAGTCCGTATAAGTATTGGGAAGATTAAAAAATATTTTCATTATCTTAGTCGATATGCGTTATTTAATTTTACTTATTGCTTTCTTATTACTTTCCTTTACAGGGAATAGTCAGGATTTGAATTTAGCTAAGGACTATCTCAAACGAGGAGAATATGCCAAAGCGGAATCTCTCTATAAAAAGTTATTTGAAAACAGGCAAAATAGCTTTAATTATTTAGAAGGACTTGTAGAAACCCTTCAACAACAAGAGAAATATGAAGAAGCAGGCACTTATTTAGCTGATTTTAAGACACGCCGACAAGATTATCCTGTGATTTATGTAGAAATAGGAAGGAATTATGAACTGCAAGGAGAAGTAGAACAAGCAAATGAGTCTTATAAAAAAGCGATTTCTTTAATTGAAGAAAACACGGGATATACTTCTCAAGTAGGGCGAAAATTCCACGGATACAACTTACTCGATCAAGCAGAAGAAACCTATAAAACGGCATTGGCCATTCAATCAAGTTCTAATTATATTTTAGCACTTGCCCGAATATATGGTGAACAGCAAAAGTTGGATAAAATGTTTTCAACTTATATGGATTTAATCATAGAAAATCCAAGATATCGATATGCTGTTAATCGAAGTTTTTCTGACTATATCACTGCTGATCCGGGTAATGAAGCCAATCGGATTCTTCGCAAAATGCTTTTGAAAAAACTACAAGAAGATCCGGATTTGCTATATAATGAATTTTTAAGCTGGCTTTATATACAAGAAGGAGATTTCAAGAAAGCCTTTATTCAACAAAAAGCAATATTTCAACGTTCAGAAAACAAAAGTCTTTCAGGATTGATGCAGTTGGCACAAATTGCGGCAGAAAAAGATGCTTTTAAAGATGCTGAGGAAATATTAAATTATGCTATTGTGCAAGCTCACACTGCTGCACAAGAAATAAATGGATATAATGCATTGATGGAGGTTAAGGTTAATCAAGCACAATCTGGGGAATATAATAAAGTAAAAAAAGAGTTTGATAAAATATTGCAGACTTACGGTCAAGGACCGGAAACTTTAAATATTCAACTTCAATATGCCCGATTTTTGGCTTTTAAGCAATCTTCATCTGAGGAAGCAAAAACCCTGCTTAGAGCATTACTAAAAACTCAAGTAAACACGTTTGAAGAAGCAAAGGTAAAAATGCAATTGGCCGATATTTTGGCATCTGAAGAGAATTTCAATCAAGCTTTAATTTTATACAGTCAGATAAAATCATTGGTAAAAAACACTCCACTTGCACAGGAGGCTTTATTTAAAGTTGCACAGACCAGTTATTACAAAGGAGATTTCGATTGGGCACAGACCCAATTGAAGGTATTAAAACAATCAACCTCTGAACTTACTGCTAATGATGCGATGGCTTTAAATCTTCTGATTCAAGATAATATCAGTATGGATTCTATGCAAACCGCTTTAAAACTTTTTGCTAAAGCAGACTTATTTATTTTACAAGAAAAAGATGAACAAGCTTTAAGCATCTTAGAAAAAATTCTTGACCAACATGAAGGTGAAAAGATAGAAGACGAAGCTTTGCTCAGAGCTGCTAAGCTTCATGAAAAACAAGGTGCTTATGAAAAAGCGGAAGCAGCTTATCTAAAGATCATTCGCGATTTTTCCGATGGTATTTTAGCTGATGATGCTTATTATTTTTTAGCTGAATTGTATCGCATAAAATTGGACAAACCTGAGGAGGCGATGGAAAACTATAAAAAAATCATCTTTGATCATGCCGATAGTATCTTTTTTGTCGATGCTCGAAAAAAGTTCCGACAACTGCGCGGAGATGATATTCAATGAATATTCGACTAATTTTCTTTAGAAAAAATTCATCAATTTATTCCTTACTTTAAAACCAAAATCCCAAGCTGACAAACCACTGACTTCGGGTAATTTCGGGAGAGAAAGAATAATAAATCTCCAGCGGTCCGATAAATGTCTCCAACCCGTATCCGGCATAAAAAGCGGAGTAATCAGGCACATCTAAAATCTTTACTTCATTGTGAAGGTCTTCGCCAATATTAGCAATGTTATATCCTAAAATAAAATGATTTTTCTGAAACGCTTCGTAATCTACTTCAAAAGAAGATTTTAAAAAAGTATTTCCCGCTTTAGATAAAAAGGAATAGCCGAAAAACGGAACAATATTTTTCCCATAATTATTTCCGAATCCTCCTAAGAAAAACTTATTAGCCACCATATTAGTATTTCCCAAATGAAATCCTGCTGAAGCATTCAACCGCAATGAAACTTTATCAAAAGGACTTGTAGCTATTCCAAAGCCTCCTGTTAACACAGCATATCTATTAAAATCAAAAGAAGACTGACTTTTAAATAAATGTGCATTAATAGCTCCTCGGAAATAAAATCCTTTGGAAGGAAAATAAGCATCATCATAACTATCGTATTCCAAAAAACCATAAGGTCCAAAAGTGTGTATTCTTTCAAATAAAGAAACGGATTCTCCCTCTTCTGCACCTGACGTCACAGAAACTGAACCGGATTTTACTTTGGTATAATTATGTTCTAATCCAGCTCTAAATCTTACTGCATTAAGGTTTAAAAAGAAAGTTTCGGCATAGAGTTGATTTGTCAAATTATAATAATCAAAAGGGGTTTTATTATTTCTCAACTCGCTTTCGAAATTATCTTCCAAAATTTTCAGTCTGATATTCCGATCAAATTGATTAAAAGCGCTTCTTAAACCCAAACTCCAGTATAAACCTTTATCGATAAAATAATCAAATTTATACCTAAAAGTTTCTCCCGGAACCAAGTCAAAAGAAATCATGTCATTATTGAAAATCAATCGCTTGTGGGTAAAATTAATCAACGCTCCACTTTTATATAATCCATCATAATGCAATCCAAAGCGTAGAGTAGATCTGTTTTGAGTTTCTTTCAACATTAACTTTAAATCATCAAAACCATTTTCTTGAGGGAGGAGCTCATATTGAATTCTTTCAAAATCACCGCTTGCCGAAAGATTATTAAATCCTTCATTTAGATCTTCAAAACTTACTTTTTGATGTGTGGGGATTTTAAGCTTTCCGCGAATAAAATTTCTCTTATGATTGACATTCCCCTTAATTTCAATATCACCAATAGCAAGAGAATCAATGATTTGGCGTCCTTGTTTATTTCCATACCTTATTTGAAGTTCTGCTAAGGAGTCCAATTTATCTTTCACTTTCAGAGCTCCTTCTTCTCCAGATTTTACAATTTCATCTCCTTTATCGAAAGACAAAATGGTAAATTCTGAAATATCGGGCTTGATATATAAATCAGTTTTTGGACGTTTATTTTTCATATCTCGAATAGTTCTGAAATTACCAACTTGAGTCATAATTTCAAACACTGTTTTGAGATGGTCTCCATCGACCAAGCTATCCTGTACATCAACACCAATGATATAATCCATTCCGCGTTTGCGGATTTCTTCAATCGGGTAATTATCTGTAATTCCACCATCACTGATCATTCTTCCATTTATCTCTACAGGTTTAAACAAAGAGGGAATCGCAGCACTTGCCGCTACAGCTTGCGCAAGTGAACCATTTTCAAGCAACAGTCTTTCTCCTGTTTCAATATCTGTTCCTATACATAAAAAAGGGATGGGAAGGTTTTCGAAGTTTTCTATATCTTTTACCGGATAAGTCAACTGAGACAATAAGTTATAAATATTTTGACCTTTGCTCAAACTGGAAGGAAGCCTTAATTTAAAATCATCAAAAGGCAAGGTAACTATATATTTTTGAGCGCTTTGTTTTTCAAAATAATTTTTAGCACCTCTTGGTAAATCATCTTGAATAAGGGTTCTGAAATTGGTTTTCCTAAAGATAGAGTCCAATTGATTTGCAGAATATCCCGAAGCATATAACGACCCGATAACTGCGCCCATACTGGTACCACCAATATAATCTATGTGTATTCCTGATTCTTCGATAACCTTTAAAGCACCGATATGTGCCAAGCCTTTTGCTCCCCCTCCGCTTAAAACAAGTCCGATTTTTAGATCATCCTTTTCCTCAGTCTCTTGGCCAAAAACATTGAAACCTAACAATATTGAAATCAAGAAAACATATTTTACTTTTGATGAAATATGTCTATTATATATATACCTTTCCAAATTCAAGTTTTAGTCATTAATATTGGTAAAGTTTTTATTTTTATCCTTTGAAAAATAATCATAGACCAATTTAGCTTTTGAAGGTCCTATTACTTCTGCTAATTTGTTTTCTTCGGTTTCCGTAATTCTTTTAATCGATCTAAATTTTTTGAGTAAGGCAATCGCAGTTTTTTCTCCAATTCCCGGAATACTTTGCAATTCTGTTCCTAAAGCTGCTTTGCTGCGTTTATTCCTATGAAAACTTATCCCAAATCGATGAGCTTCATTTCTTGCCCTTTGAATGACCTTAAGCGTTTCAGATTTTTTATCCAAATATAACGGAATCGCATCACCCGGATAATATATTTCTTCTAAACGTTCTGCAATTCCTATAATTGCAATTTTCCCTCTTAAGTTTAATTTATCCAAAGCTTTCAAAGCAGAAGTTAATTGCCCTTTTCCTCCATCAATAATAATTAATTGCGGCAAATCTCCTTCTTCTTCAAGCACCCTTCTGTATCGTCGAAAAACGACTTCTTCCATCGATGCAAAATCATCCGGGCCTTCAACGGTTTTTATATTGAATTTGCGATAATCTTTTTTACTCGGTTTGCCATTTTTAAAAACAACACAAGCAGCCACGGGATTGGTTCCTTGAATATTCGAATTATCAAAACATTCGATATGTCGCGGTTCAACCGATAAACGCAAATCTTCTTTCATCTGAGCCATAATCCGATTGACATGTGCATCCGGATCGATAAATTTCATCTGTTTAAAACGCTCTTGACGGAAATATTTCGCATTCCGCGAAGACAAATCGACTATCGCTTTTTTATCGCCTATTTTAGGAACTGTCACTTTAATAGCTTCTCCAACATTGACTTTGAAAGGCACATAAATTTCATCAGAATTATAATCAAATCGCTGTCTGATTTCAGTAATTCCCAACTCCAATAATTCCTTATCCGATTCGTCTAATTTCTTTTTCATCTCAATAGTATGCGAACGGATAATCGCACCGTGGGAAATCTGCATAAAGTTGACATAACCGTACCCCTCATCACTTACAATCGAATAAACATCAACATTGTTGATTTTAGGGTTGACAACTGTAGATTTTGCTTGATATTTCTCTAAGAGTTCAATTTTCTCTTTGATTTCTTGAGCAGCTTCAAACTCCAAATTATCTGCATAAGTTTTCATTTGCTCTTTGAATTTACCCAAAGAATCTTTGAAATTTCCTTTTAAAATCTGACGGATTTGGTCAATATTACCTTGGTAACCTTCTTCTGTTTTCCAACTATCTGAAATTTGAAAAGCGTTACGGATTTGATATCCCACCGTGTTTTTGTATTTCCCGGTTTCAATATTTCTCTCCCACTCTTTAAGATTCCCTCTTCTTAAAGGAAATAATTCATGAATCAATTCTAATAAAACCCGCACAGTTCTCACATTGGTGTAAGGTCCATAATATTCAGAACCGTCTTTGATAACATTTCGAGTTAAAAAAACTCTCGGAAAAGGCTCCTTTTTGATACACAACCAAGGATAAGTTTTATCATCCTTCAACATCACATTAAACCTCGGTTGATATTTTTTGATCAAATTATTTTCCAACAACAATGCATCGGTTTCAGTATCAACAACAATATGTCTGATTTCGACAATTCTTTTGACTAATAAGGCCGTTTTTCGACTGTCGTGATTTTTATGAAAATAAGAAGAAACTCTTCTTTTGAGGTTTTTTGCTTTGCCCACATATAATATCTTTCCTTTTTTATCAAAGTATTGATACACTCCGGGACTGGTAGGCAAGCTTTTTAATTGAATGTCAATTGGAGGTAAAGTCATAATTGCAAAGTTAAGCTTTTCCAACAAAGCGAAAAAACTGATTTCTTTTTAAAAAACAACCGCCTCCTCAGCTTTGTTAATTCCTTGTTATTTAATCGAATTTTTTCGCGTTTTACTCTCGATTTATCTTATTTTCATATAAAAATAATAGAATATGGAAACGATACTTGTCGCCGGCGCGAATGGAAAAACCGGAAGAGAAATCATTGAAATTCTAAAAGGCACACCGGGATACAAACCTTTAGCCATGATCCGAGATAAAGATCAAGAAGCCACTTTTGAAATGCTGGAAGTGGAAACATACTTAGCTGATTTGGAAGGGGATTTAAGAGGGGCTGCCCAGGCTGCAGACAGAATTATATTTGCTGCCGGTTCCGGTCCTGATACACCACCCGAAAAAACAATTGACGTAGATCAAAATGGTGCTATTAATCTAATCGATCAAGCGAAGGCTGCCGGTGTTAAGAAGTTTGTGATGCTCAGTTCTATGGGCGCAGACGATCCTGAAAGTGGCCCGGAAAACATAAAGCATTATCTCAAAGCCAAAAAAGAAGCAGACGATCATTTGAAAGCTTGTTTTATGGAATATTCTATCGTGCGTCCCGGACATTTAACTACCGACGAAAAAACTAATAAAATAAAAGCAGGTGAAAAATTAAATGAGTCTGGAAAAATTTCCCGTAAAGATGTTGCTCAGGTTTTAGTGGATTGTTTGCAAGATGGTATCGCACAAAATAAATCTTTCGAAATCCTCAGCGGAGAGATGGGAATCGAGTTTGCTCTAAGAGAAATCGGAAACAATCGATAAGTACTCCTGAAAGCTGGTTTTGCAAAGTTTAAAGAGAAGTGGGAAGTTTTTATTAGCTTTCCGAGGAAATGTTTAATAAATGACATAGAATTTGATAAAACCTATCTAAAATGAAAGCGATAATAAACAGTATAATTTTCACTTCTCTTCTTTTGATTCCGATTTTTTTAAATGCACAAGAAGTGGATAACCCTCAAGAAGAGCTGGTTAATCAAACTTGGTATGTCACAAAACTGGAAATCGGAGAAGAAGAACATCCACTACCCAGTAGCAATCCGGAGCTGCAGGGTGTGCTTGATACTTATGAGAGCACTTATGATGAAAGCGACTTTGAAGCTTCAATTAATTATTGCGATGCTTGTGGTGGTGGATTTGTATTTGTTGATGAGAATCAATTTGAGATGTATGACTTTGCCTGTTTAGCTTCTGACGGTTGTGAATATGGGCCCTCAGAAGAAAACATATTTAATTCTCACTATATCTGGGATATCTGGACTGGGGAAAATTATCCTGCTTCCTTTTATTTTAGCATAACCGAAACGGAAGGCGTTCAACAATTGATAGTGACCAATGAAAATGGGGATAAAGCTTATTTCCAAGATGCTCCTTATCTATCCATTGGCAAAAACAGCAAACCAAACTTCGTACTCTATCCTAATCCAACAAAAGATTTTTTAAGCATAGACAACATAGACCAAACGACAACGGTAGTTCTTTTTTCGATTTCCGGAAAACAAGTTTTGCATCAAGAAATAAAAACCTCTTCAGAAAAATTAGATTTAGCCGACTTGTCTTCAGGAATTTATTTTTACAGGATTTCTACCGATGCTTTTAAGGAAGTCCAAATAGGAAAGCTAATCAAAGACTGAATGCCGTAAGCTTTTTAATACAAAAGCTTTAAAGATGTGAAGGTCTTGTCCCAAGTAAATACAGATTAAAATCATAGCTATGCAATAGAAGTTATAAATGCTTATTTTTGCAATATGATTCCCCAACGCAAAATTATTCATGTAGATATGGATGCTTTTTATGCTTCTGTAGAACAGCGCGATCGGCCGGAATTACGTGGGAAGCCTATTGCGGTAGGGATGAATAGCGATCGCGGTGTGATTACGACAGCCAGTTATGAAGCTCGTATCTTTGGTGTGGGCAGTGCTATGAGCAGCAAAGTAGCAAAACGCCGCTGCCCTGACCTCATTTTTGTCCCGCCCAATTTTGAAAAATACCGTCAAGTATCTCGGCAAATCCGACGGATATTTTATGAATACACAGATTTAGTTGAACCCTTATCATTAGATGAAGCTTATTTGGATGTTACCCAAAACAAAAAAGGAAATCCCAGTGCAACTTTAATCGCTCGACAAATCAGACAGGAAATTTCTGACAAAACAGGATTAACCGCATCAGCTGGAATTTCCATCAATAAGTTTTTAGCTAAAATTGCTTCAGACATCGATAAACCCAACGGACAAACCACGATCACTCCAGAAGAGATCAATGATTTTATTGAAGGTTTAGAAATTTATAAATTTCACGGAGTAGGAAAAGTCACCACACAAAAAATGTATAGTTTAGGGATTTTCACAGGAGAGGATTTAAAAACAAAATCCTTAGCTTTTTTAAAAGAACATTTTGGAAAACCCGGTGAACATTATTATGATATGGCTCGAGGAGTGGATTTAAGTCCGGTTCAGCCGCATCGAATTCCTAAATCCCTCAGTGCAGAACATACTTTTTCAGAAAATATCTCCTCAGAAATATTTATGTTTGAACGCTTAAAAGAAATAGCAGACTCTGTTGAGCAAAGGTTAGCTAAAAACAACCTCAAGGGAAAAACCCTTACTTTAAAAATTAAATACAGCGATTTCAGTATTCAAACCCGAAGCAAAACAGTAGATAAATTTATATCGACAAAAGGAACTATTTTAGCACTTGCCAAAGGTTTACTTTATCAAGATAAAATGAAAGATTCTGTACGTCTATTAGGCTTATCTGTTTCTAATTTTAATACGGCAAAAGAAAAAGATCAAAAAGAAGTGTACGTTCAATTACAATTTGATTTTTAAAATTAATTTAGTCCCAAATTAAAAACCTCATATTTTGAAAACTATACAAGTACATGGCAAAGAATTTATTCCTTATATCAAGGATAAGCAACTTCAAGAAATAGCCAAACGCATGGCGATAGAAATCCACGAAGATTACAAAGATGACCCCCCGATATTTATAGGAGTTTTAAACGGTGTTTTTATGTTTTTTTCAGATTTGATGAAGTATTATCCCGGCGATTGTGAAGTCGCTTTTCTTCAGATGAGTTCTTACGCCGGAACACAATCTACCGGAGTAGTTTATAAAAAAATGGATTTGACAAAAGACGTGAAAAACCGACATATAATTTTAGTGGAAGATATTGTAGACACCGGAAATACGGTAGCTTCTCTTTTTGAATATTTCAAAAATACCCAACGTCCAAAATCGATAAGAGTAGCCAGTTTGCTTATAAAACCGGAAGTTTATAACAAAGAATTTAAAATTGACTATATAGGAATAGAAATTCCCAATAAATTCGTTTTAGGCTATGGGTTAGACTATGATGAATTGGGGAGGAATTTGAAAGACTTGTATCAAATTAAGGAAGGTCAGATCAATAAATAACCGGAAAATAAAAAACTGTCTAAACTTTACGCATAGACAGTTTTATAGCAGTTTCTCTAAAAAGGTTATTTTTCTTTGAGCGTTTCTAGGAATGCTTTGAACCTATTAGTGTTATAATTTCCCATTCCTACTTTGGTGTACTCGATTTCACCATCTTTACCTAAAACGTAGGTAATAGGAATTCCTCGAGTTTTAAAATCACTGGGGATTCTTCCCTGAGGTTCCTGAATATCAAAAGCAAACCCTTTGTTATCTAAGAATTTTTTAGCTGTATCAAATCTTTTATCCAGCGAAATCATCAAAAACACTACATCTTCATCATCTTCATAATGTTGATAAAGCTTGTTGATATTCGGCATTTCAGCAATACAAGGAGGACACCAAGTAGCCCAAAAATTAATGAAAACTACTTTACCTTCAAGCTCGTTCATATTCATAGTTTCCCCGTTTTGATTTTTTAAAACCAAATCTCTCGCTTTATAAGGATCTTTATATAGCGGTTCTCCTTTTGCATTAATTGCCAATATTAAAGTTGCAAAAACTGCAAGGAGAATGCTTTTAAAATTCGTGTTGATTTTTTTTATTTCCATGATAAAAATATTTTAAATTTTTATTTTGTCTATAAAAATAGACCGTAAAGTTATTATATAATTTGAATAATAAGGAGAAAGACAACCAATTATTCCAAAATGGTATTTACAAATTCCTTGTTCAAAACCACTTCATATTTAAAATAAAGGTTGTAATTATACCAGTTTTGGTGGCGGTGATTGAAGCTCTAAATAAATTGATTTTTTAACTTTGTGTAGATAAAAATAATTTTGCTTGGAAAAAACTTGAGGTATTTCAACATTAACTTGCTGATCTGCGGGATAAAGCATCACAAAAACAACAGAAGAACATGACGCTGCCGGGGTCACCGGCTGTTGATCTGTATGATTATGTTGGTTTGGATTATCTTTTTTCCTGTTTTCACAATAAGTTTTTGTCAAAACAATACGCTCACCAAAAAGCAATATTCCAAAAACCTGATTGGACATCACAGCTTTGCTACAAAACAGCAGCATTAAAAACAGGGCTATGGTTTTAGCATTCCACATATCTCGTCAAAGATAAGCAAGAAAATTAATAATTAAAATAACTTAGGTTACTAAAATTCATAAGATATATAAATAGAAATTATATCGATCTGAAAAATATATCCAACTTTAGACTTCAAATAATCTCAAGTTAGAATATTTTTTAAAATATTAATGGCAGTAATATAATAAGAGGTAATAAATTAGGTTTAAAATATAGGCGTTTTTATGACCCTAACCTTAAAACAATATTTTTTAAGTATGATAAGTTTTTCTGAAATGTAGTAACTCCTCAAATTATAGGTTAATTTTGCATTCTAATAAAGACAACAACAATAAGTAATCCATGAAAAAATCTTTTTTTTTACTTCTCTTGATGTTTTTTATGTCAGGAATTCTTTTTGCTCAATATGAAACCTATCGAATTGAAGAAGGAGAAAGTCTTTCAGAAATTGCTGATAAATTTAAAGTGAGCAAAAATTCTATATTACAGCTCAATCCTGATTTAAAGGAAGGTGATATAGCAAACAAAACAATTATACTTCCTCCCAGCGAATCAACCCGGGAAACACCTCCTGCTTCGATGGTTCGCTTTAAGGAATATCGGGTTAGACCAAAAGAAACCCTGTACAGTCTTGCTAAACGTAACAATATCAGTGTTGAAGATATCAAGAAACACAATCCTTTTTTATATGATGAACAACTTGGAGAAAACGACATCATCAAAATACCTATTTATGAAAGTGAAATAAAAGATTTTAATGTGGCCGTACAAACTTCTACTTTTGAAAATCTGATTCATATTGTGATGCCCAAAGAAACCAAATACGGTATCTCTAAACATTATGGGATGAGTGTAGAAGAACTGGAACAACTCAACCCGCTGATTAATGGTCTTCAGCCTGGTCAATTCTTAAAAGTCAAAAACCCTATTGCGGTAAAAAAAGGAAAAGAATCTGAATTTGATTATTACCAAGTTCGTCCTAAGGAAACTTTTTATAGTTTGACAAAGAAATTGAACATTTCCCGAGATTCTTTGGAGCAATTAAATCCGATTTTAAAAGATTTAGGACTGCAAGCCGGAATGGATTTAAGGGTTCCTATCGGAATAACAGTTGTTAAACCAGAAGATTTTGAGCTTACTAAAATAGATTTAAGCACAAATCTGATTTCTCCAAAAAAGCAAAAATTAGCTGTCCTTTTACCCTTTAATTTGAAACAATTAGAAGATTTAGAAGAAGAGGAAAGTGAAGAAGATGTTTTAAGAAGAGATGCGTATCTTCAGATTTCATTGGATTTATATAGTGGTATAAAAATGGCTTTAGATTCTGTTCAACGGATGGGAATACCTGTGGAAGCACAAACTTTCGATACCCAAAGAAATTCTAAGAAAATTAACCAAATTTTAAATCAGCATAATTTCGATGACACCAGGATTATGATTGGTCCACTTTTACCGGCTCACATTGAGCAAGTAGCCAAAACTTTGCGCCAGACAAATACAGCTATTTTTAGTCCCCTAACCAGTGCGGAATTAAATGGAAGTGATAGGATTTTTCAAAGTCGACCTTCGGGCTTGACTAAAAGACAGGTGTTAACTGAATATTTAAAAAACAATCAAGAAGGTAAGAACATACTTATTTTAGCAGATGAGGCTCACGAAGCTTATATATCCAATCTCAATTCGTCCCTGTCTTCTGTGAGAAGAATTAAACAAGCAAAAAAAGAATATCTTCAAAGATCAGATCTAACCAAGGTTTTAGATGAAAATAAACCCAATTGGGTAATCATCGAAACAGGTGATATCGGTGCAATCAACAATGCTATTTCTAATTTAAATGCCATTCGAAACAGCTATGAAATACGGGTTTTCACCTCTGATTTAAGCAAGATTAATCAAGCTGAGGTGGAAAGTGAATACCTCAGCCATTTGAATTTCACATATGCCTCAGTAGATCGGAGTGATACCGCTACTGAAAGCAACAATTTTGTCCAGAAGTATGTTGAAGAATACGGTATCTCTCCCAGTTCTTACGCGATTAGAGGATTTGATGTCACGCTCGATGCCATATTGCGTTCAGCTGCTTATGACGATATTTTTGAAGCGACAACCGAAGTTGAAGGCTATACGGAATATGTAGAAAACCGTTTTCACTATTTACCTAAATCCATTAATGGGTATTATAATAATGCGGTTTATCTCATTCAATTTGACACCGATTTACAGCTAAAAGTAATCAACTAATTTTAAAAATTCATCTTATGACTTCAAAAGCCGAATATCTTGGAGATTTAAGAGTGAAAAACACGCATCTTCAAAGTGGAAGTAATTATTTGACGGATGCTCCAATAGATAATCACGGAAAAGGAGAAGCTTTTTCTCCAACTGATACGGTAGCTACAGCTTTAGGTAATTGCATCTTAACTACAATGGGGATTAAAGCTGAAGATAAAGACATCGATCTGAAAGGGACAATCGCGGAAATCACCAAAACCATGGCATTAAATCCGCGACGCATTGCTAAAATAAAAGTGGAGATTTATTTTCCTAAGAATTATCCCGACAAAATTAAAAGTATTTTAAAATACACCGCTTTTCATTGTCCTGTGTTTCAAAGTTTACATCCGGAAATGGAAAAGGAAATTAATTTTTTTTATGACTAAGTATAAGCTGCACCTCACCAGTCTATTACTATTAGTATCTGTAATAAGTTTTTCTCAAGACAAGGAAGAAATTCCATGGGGAAGGCCATTGAGTTGGGAAGACTTTAAAGGGGAACCCAAAACTCATACCCATCACAAAGCAACTTCTAATATGGGGATTAAAATGAAGTATTCTTGGAAGTGGAAAAACAACCAACTCAAATTGAAGTATGAGGTTAATACTGTTTTTAATCCGAATTATTCTTGGGTGAAATCAGGAAAAGAGTCTCGGGAACTTTTAAAACACGAGCAAATTCACTTTGATATCACGGAAATTATGGCCAGAAAGCTTAGAAAATTCTTCTCCGAAAATAAATTTAAACTGAATGCGGTTCGATCTAAAATAGATGAAGTTACCAGAATTTTACAACAGGAAAACAGGGAAATGCAAGAAACCTATGATCAAGAAACAAATCATGGCAACCGCCCCAAAAAACAAGCTGAATGGAGACAACATATCCAAAATGAATTAGAAAAGTTACACCAATATCGAACTCCAACCAACTGATTTTGTTCTGCTTACTTACTCAGTCTATAAAACCGGCATTTAAACGGCTACTTTACCTTTGATATGCGGATGGGGATGATAACCTTCCAAACTGAAATCCTCATATCTAAAATCTAAGATATTATCAACCTCCGGGTTTATTTTTATAATTGGCAACTGTCTTAACTCTCTTGAGATTTGAAGTTTAATCTGATCAAAGTGATTTTTATAAATATGCGCATCTCCAAAAGTATGCACAAAATCACCGGGTTCCAAATCACAAACCTGGGCAACCATCATAGTTAATAACGCATAAGACGCAATATTAAAAGGAACCCCCAAGAAAATATCCGCACTGCGTTGATAGAGCTGTAATGACAATCGAGACTTCTCATCTTCCTTTTTGGGTGGACTTACATAAAACTGAAAAAAAGCATGACAAGGTGGTAAAGCAGCTTTTCCGTTGGTTACATTTTCTGAAAAAGAAACTGACGTGTCAGGCATTACACTTGGATTCCAAGCAGTAACCATCATTCTTCGGCTGTTCGGATTGGTTTTTATAGTGTGAATAACGTCCTTAATCTGATCAATTCCTTCGCTATTCCAATTGCGCCACTGATGTCCGTAAACTGGCCCCAAATCACCGTTTTCGTCAGCCCATGCATTCCAAATACGGACTCCATTTTCTTTTAGATAATCAATATTCGTATCACCTTTTAAAAACCAGAGCAATTCATAAATAATAGACTTTAGATGAATCTTTTTAGTGGTTACTAAGGGAAAACCTTCACTCAAATCAAAACGCATCTGATAACCAAAAACACTTCTGGTTCCCGTTCCGGTTCGATCTCCTCTATCGGTTCCGTTTTCTAAGACATGTTTGATAAGATCGTGATATTGTTTCATGGTTTTTCTTTCTAAATAAATTTTAAATTGATATATCGAATGTCGGCAAATTATTTGTTCCTTGCACGCAATACAGGGTTCAATTCGTCATCGTTATACATTTTCATCTGCTTATATGTTTTCATATACTTATCTCCGTTCTCGATATCTATAAGCAACTGATCAATAGCTTTAGATAAGTCTTCTCTTTGTTCTTTTAATACTTCCAATTTTTTCTGGCAGCTCAAACGGTGTTTTTCCGAAGCATCTTCACGATTGGCTTCTTTGCTCATATGATAAACCTTCAAGTTTAAAATTGATAATCGATCAATTCCCCATGCCGGACTTTCGGTGTTGATTGTGGCATCGGACTTAGGTTTTACTTCTTTATATTTTTCGAGAAAATAACTGTCGATATACTCTACAGTATCGGTACGATCTTGGTTTGATTTATCAATTTTCCGTTTGAGTTCCAAAGCAGCCACCGGATCGATATCCGGATCACGAATAAGATCCTCATAATCCCACTGCGTTGTGTCGATCCAACATTTGCGATAAAGCAAATGCTCAATTAATTGATCATCTGCATCATACGGGTTATGAAATTCTTGATCTACTTTACCAATCTCATGGTATTTTTCGATGGCTTCTTGAAAAATCTTATTGGTTATTTCTGAAAACATAAAGAGAAAAGTTTGTCGATTATTACAAGTTTACAAATCTATGAAATAAAAGGTATAGATAAATCTTTAAATGCAGCATTTATTTCCTATTTTTATTGTATGTTGCATGTACCAACAACCAACTTCAAGCCATGCGCTTAATTGTTTTATATCTCAGACTCAATAATTTCTTGGTTTTACAACCCGGCGAGCTTCCTATTCCCAAAGACGCTAAGCCTGATCAAAAATTTGGCAATTATAGTTTGTCAGATTTTATCTCCGCAAATTGGTTCTTTCTTTTAGCTATCCTCTTGTTGGTTTTCTTGGTCTTTCTATATCTAAGAGACAAGAAAAAAGAAGAAAAAAGAAAGCAAGAAGAACGAGATAGAGCTCGGATGAATTAATTTAAAAAGCGGTTATTATTTTATATAACAACCGCTAATTTAAATCTCTTTTACGTTCCCTATTAGCTATATAGGTAAGGACAGCTTCCTTTGACGTCAACCAATTTACACCTTCTTTAAAGGCATCTATTTTTCCACCTCTTGCGAGCAAACTTACATACTCCTGACTATAAGGAATTTCAGGTTCTTTTACAATATCAGCAATACTTTGATACTTTAAAGATCCCAAATATATGTTTAAGCTTCGCTCTAAAGCCTGTAAAATCAACAACAGCAATTTCGTATAATTTCCATTATTAGTTGGTTTTGGCTATAATAATATCACCTCGCTGGGTTTCTTTGGGGGTTGTTTCTACAAAAATCACGTTCATCAAATCATCCCCTTGGGTTTCTAATTAAGGTTTCGGTTCATAGGTCGGAATGACATATCATTATACATAACATGAGACCGATAAGATTATAAATACCGCGTTACGTTTGGTTTGAAAAACCTCATTGATGCACTCCTTATTTATCCTCATTAAAACCCGCTACGACCAGCACAAATTCCCCTTTGGGTTTGTGGGTTTCAAAATGAGATAAAATTTCTTTTAAATTTCCACGAATAGTTTCTTCATGAAGTTTAGTAATTTCTCTTGAAACAGAGGCTTTTCGTTCTTCCCCTAAATATTCCATTAAATCCTTTAAAGTTTTATTCAACTTATAAGGAGATTCATAAATCACCATTGTTCGTGTTTCCTCAGTCAAAAATGCAAGTCTTTTCTTTCTACCTTTTTTAGGGGGAAGGAATCCTTCAAAAACAAATTTATCGTTGGGCAAGCCACTATTTACCAAGGCAGGAATGAAAGCTGTCGCCCCAGGCAGACAATCTACTTCAACCCCATTTTCTATACAAGTTCTGGTAATTAAAAAACCAGGATCAGAGATGGCCGGTGTTCCGGCATCGGTTATTAAGGCTGCGGTTTCTCCATTTTTAATTCG
>Ga0079225_10000091_pt1 | contig 45480 bp, 39 predicted proteins | sample Poulit2012_FD_76344 | JGI IMG/M metagenome (GOLD analysis project Ga0079225, IMG submission 76344) | Agricultural soil microbial communities from Georgia to study Nitrogen management - Poultry litter 2012 | ecosystem: Environmental > Terrestrial > Soil > Agricultural land | place: USA: Georgia... | reverse complement strand
AATCAGTAGGTAAGGCAATTGCTTCATCTAATGCATTCGTATGTAAGCTTTGAGTATGTCCTAAAGCTGCTGCAAGTGCTTCAATTGCTGTACGCGTAACATTATTGTAAGGATCTTGCTCTGTTAAACTCCATCCACTAGTTTGACAATGCGTACGCAGTGCCAAGCTTTTAGGATTCTTAGGCTTGAATTGCTTCACTATTTTTGACCAAAGTAAACGCGCTGCACGCATTTTTGCAATTTCCATAAAATGATTCATTCCTATAGCCCAGAAAAAAGACAATCTAGGTGCAAAATCATCTATTTCCATACCTGCAGCAATTCCTGTTTTGATATATTCTAAACCATCTGCTAAGGTATAAGCCAACTCAATATCTGCTGTTGCTCCTGCTTCTTGCATGTGATAACCACTAATAGATATAGAGTTAAATCTTGGCATATTCTTTGAAGTAAATTCAAAAATATCAGCAATAATACGCATACTTGGTTGTGGAGGATAAATATAGGTATTACGCACCATAAATTCTTTCAATATATCATTTTGAATGGTTCCACTTAATTGTTCCCATTTAACACCTTGTTCTTCTGCTGCTACTATATAAAAAGCTAAAACAGGTAAAACTGCACCATTCATAGTCATGGAAACGCTCATTTTGTCCAAAGGTATTTGATCAAATAGAACTTTCATATCCAATATAGAATCAATTGCTACACCAGCTTTACCCACGTCACCCACAACTCGTTCATGATCGCTATCGTAACCTCTATGTGTGGCTAAATCAAATGCAACTGATAGACCTTTTTGACCAGCAGCTAGATTTCTTCTATAAAAAGCATTACTTTCCTCAGCAGTACTAAAACCTGCATATTGGCGAATTGTCCATGGTCGGTTGACATACATACTAGAGTAGGGGCCTCGCAAATAAGGTTCGCTGCCTGCAGTCATACTAAATAATGCATCTAGCTTTATATCCTTCTTATCATAATTACTTTTAATCGAAATATTTTCTGCAGTTAAAAAAACATCAGCCTGCTTATTTGACAAATCTTGTTTTTTAATCTCTTCTTTTATATTAATATCCTGAAAACTTATTCTTGACATAATTTATTTTTTTAAAGGCAATTGTAAATACTGCAAATTATTTGCAAATTGTTTGTTTTCAAAAACTGGAAGTATTGCTTCTTCTTCTAAAAGATGTTTATTATATCCAATCAATGTCCAAGAGCCATTTTCACTAGCTTCTAATAACTCTTTTTGTGCCACCTGTACTTTTTCTATAAAATTATTTTTATCTTTTAATATTCCTCCATTTTCCTCAATAGTAAGGAATAACTCCCATGCTTTTTCTGCTATTTCACTAGTTCTACGTTCAATAGTATAAGAGCCATGTGCTGCATCTGCTATTTTATGAAAATAACTTTCTTCTTTAAATAAATGTTGCTGATTCCTAGCAATCCTTCTTGCATCAATTTCTTTTTGAAATAGTTCTGATTTATGAGGATGAATATAAAGAGTATGGCACCCTCCTAAAACAGCACTTAATCCAGCTATGGTGTTTCTTAAAATATTATTTGGACTGTCTTCCGCAGTTAAATAATATAAAGCAGTTTCTGCTAGAAAATAAAAAGGAATTTCTAATTCATACTTTTTCAAAATAAGAGACACCAATTGATACAGAGCACGGTTTTTGCTAATTTCTTCAAAAAACTGTAATCCATTAGCATAACTAATATATATATTTTTTGTCCGCTCTAATGCACCGGCTTCTTTTCGAAGATGCAGTTGCTCTTGTAAATTCCCTAATATATAGGCAATTTGCTCTGAGGTGTTAAGACCCAAATGGCTATAATCGTGGCCTTGAATATATAGCGTATCTTTTGTATTTATAGAATCAATATCAAAAAGTATAGTATTTTGAATGGGATCATATAGAATTTCAATAAAATCTTCCTTGCTTTTACCAGCATAATAGGTATCCCAATACTTATCTATATCTTCTTTTATAGTAATACTACTATTTTCAATGCGAATAAATGTTTGAATAATATCTAATTGAATATCTTGAAATAATACTTGCCAATCTAATTTTTCAGAAATAATCCATTCAATAGATTGTACACCATTTTTCAGCTCTTCTAAAGCTTGGGCATTTGCAGATTTTTCTTTTCCTTTTTTCACGGAGATTTGTGTAGAAATTTGCCAATCACTATGAGAAAATAATGCCTCAATAGAAGAGGGTAGGTCTTCCTTTGTATAAAATGGATTTATGTTACACTTGTTTCTGTCCTGCGACTGTAAATCTTCAAAGCGAGTACCTTTAAGGTCTTTTTGAATTTGCTCTTTCCAGGCCTCTTTGCTGATTATTTCAAAGTTTGTCAATAAATTATCCATAAAAAAATTGCTTTAATGTAAAAGTACGAACTAAAGGTGAATTTTCATTAAACATACAGTAAAATTGGATAGATTGCTATTAGAGAATCACTAATTTTTTCATTTTTATAAAAATTAAGAGTACTTTAAATTTTTCCTCTTGAAATTAACTTCCTTGTTTTATTCGATTTTGAATGATATTTCTTAATTTTGAGAGAACTAAAATATAATTTATGCAAATTTGGAAAGACTATATCGATAAAAATAAGGATAGATTCCTTGATGAATTAGTGGACTTATTAAAAATCCCATCTATAAGCGCAGATACAAACTATAAAGAAGATATGTTGCGTGCAGCTAATAAAGTAGAGGATTTTTTAAAGAAAGCAGGTTGCGATAAAACTGAAATTGCTAAAACTCCAGGACATCCTATTGTATATGGCGAAAAAATAATTGATGATAATTTGCCTACCATTCTAATTTATGGTCATTATGATGTACAACCCGCAGATCCTTTAGAATTATGGGATGCACCTCCTTTTGAACCTAATATAAAAGATGGAAAAATTTATGCTCGTGGGGCTTGCGATGATAAAGGACAGGTTTTTATGCATGTAAAAGCATTGGAAGTTTTAAATAATACAGACAGCTTACAATGTAATGTAAAATTCATGATAGAAGGAGAAGAGGAAGTTGGTTCGCCTAATCTTGGACCATGGATTGCAAATAATAAAGAAAAATTAGCTTGTGATGTGGTTTTAGTTTCTGATACTTCAATGATTAGTATGGAACATCCATCCATTGAAACAGGTTTAAGAGGACTGGCATATTTACAAGTGGAAGTAACTGGACCTAACCGTGATTTACACTCCGGTGTTTATGGTGGCGGTGTTGCTAACCCTATTAATATTTTATGTAAAATGATTGCATCCTTACAGGATGATAAAAATCGAATTACTATACCAGGCTTTTATGATAAAGTTGAAGAATTAAGTAACGAAGATAGAGAAAATTTAAACAAAGCGCCTTTTGATTTAGAAGAATATAAAAAAGATTTAGATATTGATGATGTTAGAGGCGAGGAGGGTTATACTACTTTAGAAAGAACAGGAATTAGACCTACTTTAGATGTGAATGGAATTTGGGGTGGCTATACTGGTGAAGGAGCAAAAACTGTTTTGCCTTCTAAAGCACATGCAAAAATTTCTATGCGCTTAGTTCCTCATCAAGAACCTGAAGAAATTGCAGATATCTTTGAAAAGCATTTTAAATCTATAGCACCTGCTGGTGTTAAAGTGAAAGTATCGAGAGATCACGGAGGTCAACCTGTTGTAACTCCAACAGATTCTATTGCTTATCAAGCTGCCTCTAAAGCAATTCAAGCTACTTTTGGAAAAGAACCTATACCTACTAGAGGTGGAGGAAGTATTCCTATAGTTGCTTTATTTGAAGAACATTTAGGAGTAAAAACGGTATTATTAGGTTTTGGTTTAGATAACGATAATATACATTCTCCAAATGAAAAATTTGATCTATTCAATTATTATAAAGGAATAGAAACTTTACCACATTTCCATAAGTATTTTAAAGAATTATATAAATCATAATATAATTGAAATACGGAATTCTAAAATCAGAGGCTGGAGAGTCTCTGATTTTTTTTATAATAAAAATCATATTTTAGTCTCACAATTCAATAATACATAATCTGAATTATCACCTTCGGTGCTACTTCCTGGTCACTGCAAAAGTTCTTAAAAAGATTTTTTTATAAGTGAAATATTTAGATAAATATAATTTAATTGTTCTAGCCCAACTCAGAAAAGTAGCTTTTTATTTTGCTTGTTTTTTATATCTTATTCCTAATAAACCTTTTAAAAAACAAAAGTAAAGAGACAGATTTTGAGGACGTGATGCAATCCAAAATAAATCTCATGATTAAAATAAGGTAAATTTACCTTGTTCATAAATAAAATCTATTTTACAATAAATATTAAAAGCAATGGAATACTTTTTTAGAATTAAAGACCTTTGTATCTTTAATTAAATTTAAAAATATAATTATGACAGATGCTACAAGAAATATAGAAGTAAAAGATGTTAGAACATTGATTCCTATAGAGCGACATAAGCTTTTAATACAAATGTTTAAGGATTTGCCTGTAAAGGAAAGCTTTATTTTTATTAATGATCATGATCCACTTCCATTATTTTACGAATTTCGTTCTATTTATGGAGATGTGGTTGGATGGGAATATTTAAATAGGGGAGAAAGAGAGTGGAAAGTACAGGTAACAAGATTAGAAGAATCACAGGGAAGAGAATTTGATGAAATTTCCACATTAATGGATTTGCGAAAAGCGGATAAAGAGCGTTGGAATCAAATTATTTTTCATAGATATGGTATGATGGAAGAAGGGGATATTATGGAAATAATTTCAGCTGAGGACCCTAAGGAAATTCATGGAATTTTTATACAAAAGTTTGAAAGGAAACATAAATGGATTTATAAAAAGAAAGAAGAAAATGAATATGTAGTGCATTTAACAAAAATTGTTCCTACTGGTCTCGGTGATGATGGTTTTTCCGTAGTAAATGAATTTGACCTCAGACCTTATGAACCAACACAAAGACATGAAATGTTCTATGATGCATTTGAAGATATAAAGCCAGGTGAAGCATTTGAATTTATTAATGACCATGATCCACTTCCTTTATATTATCAAATGGAAGCTGAAAGTAAGGACCCTTTTAAATGGGAATATTTAGAAAAAGGTCCAGAAAAATGGAAAGTTCGTGTTATTAAAATAAAATAAGATTTTTTACCATAATTCTGTTTTAATGTACAGCTTTTCAAGGCTGTAAAATAAAGCGCAAAAGATGCCATATCATCCGATGCGCTTTATTTAATTAAAAATGCAAATAATCTATTTGTTGTTGCTTATTCTCTTCATTATAGAGAGGTACTATCCAGCTTTTTATAAAATACCAGCCCGAAATACTAAATAAAACATGTCCTAAAGCCCATAAAACCCAAGCATTATAATCAGATATTTCTGGAGTTTGATTGGACAAAAGAGTAAGGAAAAATAATGCAGCACTTCCTATACCTATAACTATTATATACGCCCATAATTGGGTTTCAATTTTAAAAAATTTTAAAATATGAAATAAAAAATACAAACTTAGAATACATGTAACAAAATGGAAAATGTTCCGAATCAACCACAGAGGATGTAAGGAATTTAAAATAGGAATATAATCTACTTCAAAAAGTAAATTATAGGCTTGATTTTGCCATAATAATTGTGGTATCTTTAAGCTTATTGCTAAAATCACTCCACTTAAGCTTCCAATTAAAATCCAAACTATTACTAGTTTTATTGTATTTCTTTTTGCCATATTTCTAATAACAAATAATTAATTAAAAAGTTTTATACCCATTTTTTTTAAACTTATTCTCGTCGTTATTGTTAGGGTGGAAATTATAGTAAGAATTTTAGATATTTTCACAGAACTGAATTTCATTAGATTAAACAAAACAAAAATTTAAAAATCATGAAGAAAATAATGTTAATTGCAGGCCTATTAAGTATAGGGTTTTTAGCTTGTAAAAAAGATAAAAATTCTCAAGAAATGGATTATGCTACTAAAATTATAGGCAAATGGAATATTGAAAAGCTTGAAGTAATATTTGAAGATGAAGAAAGTTCCGAATCAGAAACTGAATATGCTGCAGAAGGTAGTTATCTTAATTTAAAAGAAAATGGAACCTTTGTATCTCATATTTACGATGAAGGAGCAGAAGAATGGGATACTGGCGAGGGAAAATATAGTGTTATAGACAAGAAATTAATTTTAATTGATGAAATCTATCAAGATAATGACACTTTTGATATAAAAACCCTAACTGAAAATTCTTTAATAATTAATGCAGAAGATGAAGGCTCTATTATGGATGTTGATTATAGAATTGAAATGACTATTTATATGTATAGATAATTTTAAAAGGAAAATAAAATACTATACATTAAATATAAAAGACAAATAAAATAAACCATTTAAATTCGAAAAAGAAGATAAAGAAAATATTTAATATATAGTTATAATTTCAAACCTTAAATTTAATATTATGAAAAAACTATTTATGGCAGTAAGTATAATGAGTTTAGGATTTATTGGATGTAAAAAAGACCAAGTAAATAATAAAAGTCCTAAAGATTATATTGTCGGCACCTGGGATTTTGAAAAAGTAAAAGTTCAAGAATTTGAAGATAATGAACTTATTTCAGAAAGTACTTTGTATCCGCAAGAAGGAAGCATATTAGATTTAAAAGGTTCAGGATATTATTATTATCATTTTAAACTTGAAGAGGATTGGATAAATTTAACTGGAAGATATAAAATTGATGGCACTAGATTTGTATTTATTGATTTAGATAATCCAGAAGATAATGTAGAAATGGAAATAAAAGATATTGATGAATCCAATCTTATTCTTCAATTACATGAAGTTTCTAATAATCAAGAAAACAAAAATACTTTTTACTTTACTAAATAGCCAGAAAATATTATAAAACTTAATTAATAAAACCCTTGAGCTTGTTTCATACATACTATTTGATTCAAGCTCTTTTTTTATTATAATACTATTTCTTAGTGTTAAAAATAGAATGCTAGAAAAATCACTTTACTCACTTTCTTGAATTTTCACTTGTGCATTTTCTCTTTGTTCAATAGTGTGGCTTAAGTATTTCTTAGCAGCATTAATATCTTCATAAGTTCCAACACCTTCTAGATATTCATAAATTTTCTTATTAGTCCATGTAGGATTATCCATGATGATTTTTACAATTTGCCTTCTAATATTAGCATCAACTAAATCATCTATATGCAAACCATAAGCAGGGTAGGACTTAACTAAATGCCCATGCACAGTACTCGATTTTATCTTTCTAATTGCTGCAATTTCATCAATACTTTTTCCTTCTTGAAATAATTGCAAACTCACTAGATTACTGGAAATTTTTTCTTTCTTATTATCTTCTTTATTAATATCTTTATCTAAAGTACTCTTCTGGGAATTTTCATTGATTTTCACCTCATTCTTAATAGCAAAGAATTCCTCTAAAGCTTTAGTTTGCAATTCAGGATTTTCAATGGCTTTCATTAAGTTTGGTGTAAAAGCTATTATTCTTATTTGATTTTCAAGTTCTTTAATAAATCCAGATAATTCTTTAATATAACTTCTATGAAGACTATTGTTTTTATAGAGATCAATTTGATTTAAAAACTTTACACTTAGAACATCAATGAGATGTTTTTTAAAATATTTAATAGCATTATTGTTTTTTTCATGTAAAAGATTCCAATCTAAATCTTCATTATAATTTAAATTGGACTGAAGAAATCTACTATATTTTTCTGAAGTTTCTATTAATTCAAACACTGTTGGTAATAAAGACTGCCCCCATTCAAAAGCTTCTTTTGCATCTTCGATATTTTTATTACTATAAGATGCGGTATGATTACGTATATTTTCTGTTAATTCTTTTAAATTATAACAATTTAAACACTGTTTAATAATATAATTTCTTTGTGCATTATTCAAAGAGTCTTTTACTATATCCGGATTATTTTGTTCTTCAAAAAAATCTAAAACTATCCTTTCGGTGAGTATATGGTGTCTTTGTATTGGATTAAGCAAATAAAGACCTTCGAGATTAGTTAATCTACTCAATGCTACATATGCTTGACCTGGTGCAAAAGCTTGCGACAAATCAACATACGCCTCATCAAAAGTTAAACCTTGACTTTTATGTATCGTAACTGCCCATGCTAAACGAATAGGAAATTGTTGAAAAGAGCCAATTTTCTTTTCTAAAATATCATCTTTTTTTTCATCATATTCATAGCGAATATTATCCCATTGCTCTAAATTTAATTTAATAGGCTCTTCATCATCGGGACAAATAATTTCTATGTATTCCTCTACTAAATTTATTTTACTGATTTTACCTACCTTTCCATTAAAATACTTTCTTTCCTCTCCTTTATCGTTTTTAATAAACATAACTTGCGCACCCACTTTTAATTGCAGTGTATATTCAGCAGGATAAGAATGTTCCGGAAAGTTATCTTTTACTATAGCATTTATCTTCACTAATGGAGTTTTCAATGCATCTAATTCTTCTTGATTTATAGCATCTGCCTTATAATTATGTGTTGTTAAAGTTATGGGTCTTTTATCTTTAGTAAAGCTTTTACTGTTAGTTACTTGTTGATTTAAAATTTCTAAATCATAATAATCAATAGTATTAAAACGAATTTTATTTAAAATTTCAATAAAGGTTACATCATTTTTTTGTCTGTAAATCTTTTTTAATTCTATAGTTGTAGGTTGATTGGATTGAAGCACCTGCGCATGAAAGAAAAAAGGGCTAGGGTAGTAGTCTTGTAAAATTTTCCATTCCTCATCCTTTACTACTGGTGGCAATTGAAATAAATCCCCAATAAAAACTACTTGTACTCCTCCAAAGGGTTTATTATGATTTCTTCGAACACCTTTCAAGGTAATATCGATTGCATCTAATAAATCTGCTCTAACCATAGAAACCTCATCGATAATAAGCAATTCCAAGTTTTTAATGATATCTCTTTGCTTCTTACGCAAACGAAGATTTCTAAAAAGTGATTGCTTATTAAAAGTACGCGCATTGGGATTATTCCATTGCGGATGCTCATCAGGAATAAAGCTTCCAAAGGGTAATTGAAAAAAAGAATGAATAGTAACCCCACCGGCATTAATTGCTGCAACACCAGTAGGAGCTAATATTGCTTTATTTTTATTGCAATTAGATTTTAAATGATGTAAAAAAGTGGTTTTTCCTGTACCGGCATTACCAGTAAGAAAAATATTTTCCTCTGTAAAATTTACAAAAGTCCAAGCATCACTAAAAGCTTTATTATCAAAATCTAATTGCATTTTAAAAATTTAAATTTTATTTTTTACGAATAAAGATTCGAATTGGAACACCGGTAAAGTTAAAATGTTCTCTAATTTTATTTTCCAAGAAATGCCTATAAGGAGCACGTACTTCTTTTGGATGATTAGCATAAAAAGCAAAAGCTGGATTCAAAGAAGGAACCTGTAAGCAAAACTTAATTTTAACTGCATTTCCACGCGCAATTGGTGGTGGAAAACGTTCAATTTCTTTCAATAATGTTTCATTTACTTTAGAAGTAGGAATTCTTCTGTTTTTATTTTCAAAAACTTCAATGGCTTTCTCTGTAGCTTGAAAGATTTTTGTTTTTTCCTTAGCTGAAATAAAAACTACCGGAACATCACTAAAAGGTTCTAAACGCAATTTTAAATTTCTTTCATAATCACGCATAGTATTTGTTTCCTTATTTTGAATTTTATCCCATTTATTCACTAAGATTACAATTCCTTTTCCTTTTCTTGCAGCAAGACTATAAATATTTAAATCTTGTGCTGTAATATCTTTTTCTGCATCAATCAATAATAAGCATATATCTGATTCGTCCATAGCACGAATAGCACGAATAACAGAATAAAACTCTAAATCCTCTTTTACATTTTTCTTTCTACGAATACCCGCTGTATCAATTAAAATAAATTCTTTTCCAAATTGATTGTAATGCGTATGAATGGTATCACGCGTTGTCCCAGCAATATTCGAAACTATAGCTCTTTCTGTTCCAGTTAAAGCATTTAATAGAGTAGATTTTCCTACATTAGGTTGTCCAATTATGGCTATATGAGGAATTTTATTTTTTACTTGTTTAACAATCATTTTTTCCCCTTCCTCATTTTCTACTTCCACCTCAATATATTCCTTTTCTGACATACTTGATTTAGTATCTGGAATCATTTTATATACAGCATCCAGCATATCACCAGTACCTGAACCAGAGTTTGATGCAATAAAATATGTTTCTTCAAATCCTAAAATATAAAACTCTGTGGCATCCAAATAACGCTCTTGATTGTCAACTTTATTAACTACAACAATGGTAGGTTTATTAGATTTCCTTAAAACTTGCGCCATTTCTTCATCTAAATCAGTAATACCAGCAGTAACATCTACTACAAATAAAACTAAATCTGACTCTTCAATAGCAATATACACTTGTTTGCGAATCTCTTTTTCAAAAACATCTTCCGATTTAGAGACAAAACCACCTGTATCAATTAAATTGAATTGTTTCCCATTCCAATCAGCAATGCCATATTGACGATCTCGGGTAACACCACTAAAATCATCAACAATAGCTTTTTGTCTTTCAATAAGTCGATTAAACAAAGTAGATTTTCCCACATTCGGTCTACCTACAATAGCAACAGTAAATCCTGGCATAAATAATTAATTTATATACACAAAGATAACAAATTTACTTTAGTGCATAATTGCATTTTAAAAATACTTTTGCAAAAAAAGAAAGATTGAAAAATTAAGTCTTATTTTTGAATAAACAAAAAGAAATAGTTTAGGAAACTGTGCATATGATTACACTTACGAATAGATTAGAAAGAATAGAAGAGCCGCAAACTTTATTAATGGCTAAAAAAGCAAAAGCTTTAAAAGATCAAGGTATTGACCTCGTTGATTTAAGCCTTGGCGAACCAGATTTTGCGACACCAAAATATATTATAGAAGCTGCAAACCAAGCTATGTTAGATGGATTTACAAAATATCCTCCAGTTGCAGGAATTGCAGCATTAAAAAATGCAATTGTTGAAAAACTTAAACGTGATAATAATTTAGAATATAATCCAAATCAAATCGTGGTGAGCACTGGAGCAAGGCAATCTTTAGCAAACGCCATTATGAGTTTAGTAGAAGAAGGTGATGAAGTGTTGATACCCACACCGTATTGGGTAACATATAACGATTTGGTACAATTAGCACATGCAAAATCAGTTTTTATTCCTTGTGGCGTGGAAGATAAATTCAAAGTAAATGCTGAAAAACTCGAAGCTGCAATTACAAATAAAACTAAATTATTTGTTTTTTCTTCTCCTTGTAATCCTAGCGGGGCAGTGTATAGCAGAGAGGAATTGGAGCGTTTGGTAGAAGTATTTAAAAAATATCCTAATATATATATTATCTCCGATGAAATATATGAATATATTAATTATGTTGAAAAACATGAAAGCATAGCTAGTTTTGAAGAAATAAAAGATCGTGTAATTTTAATTAATGGATTTTCAAAAGGCTTTGCAATGACTGGTTGGAGACTGGGTTATATGGCAGCACATCCAGAAATTGCGGCAGCTTGTGAAAAATTTCAAGGACAAATTACCTCCGGTGCTAATATTATCGCACAAAAAGCTGGTGTTCGTGCTTTAAGTGATTTAACTGAAGCTAAGAAAATGACGGAACAGTTTAGAAAAAGAAGGGATTATTTCGTTAATGCTTTGAGAAATATCGAAGGAATTAAATTAGATATGCCGGACGGTGCTTTTTACGCATTTCCTGATATCTCATATTATTTTGGTAAAGCGACTGCATCTTTTAAAATAAATAATGCAAATGACTTTACAGATTATTTACTAAATATAGCACATGTAACTGGAGTTTCTGGATCTGCCTTTGGATTAGATAATTGTATTCGTTTTTCATTTGCTGCAAGCATTGAAGAATTAGAAATTGCTATAAATCGAATTAAAAATGCATTAGAAGATTTAAAATAATCTTTATTTCCTTATAAATTTAAATGCTATTTATAGAAAGTAGTGGTGAATAAAATGCACTACTTTTTATTTATCGAATCTATTTAGTTAACATAATATATATTATGTAACAAAAATAAGTTGATTTTAATAGGCATTATAAAAGCTCCATATTTCATCTAATTGTTCGAAAAACCAAATAAACGTTTTTACAGCTTTAATTCTTTTTCAAAAATTATTTTATTACGAAGATCAACCAATAGCAAATATTTCCACCTTTTTTAAATTTCTTTTCGCAAGCGAGCAATTGGAATTTTAAGATTCTCACGGTATTTGGCAACTGTCCTGCGGGCAACTTTATAACCTTGAGCGTTTAATTCTTCCATAATTTTCTGATCCGACAAAGGATGTTTTTTATCTTCTGCAGCAATGATGTTTTCAATAATTTTTAATACCTTCTTACTGGAAACTTCTTCACCAGATTCTTTTTGAATTGCTTCAGAAAAGAAAAATCGCAATGGAAATGTGCCATATTCCGTTTGCACAAATTTACTGTTTGCTACTCTGCTCACCGTAGAAATATCCATATCAATCTCCTCAGCTATATCTTTTAAAATCATTGGTTGCAAACGCATTTCATCTCCTGTCATAAAATAATCTCGTTGAAACTCCATAATTGCATGCATGGTTAATAATAAAGTTTGTTGCCTTTGGATAATAGCTTCAATAAACCATTGCGCTGCATCTATTTTCTGTTTTAAAAATAATAAAGCTTCTCTTTGTTCTTTATTTTTCTCCTTACTCTTATCATACGCTTTTAACATAGCTATATAATGCGGAGAAACTTGTAATTCTGGTGCATTGCGAGCATTTAAGGTTAATTCTAAATCACCATCTTTTTGTACAATAAAAAAATCAGGAATAATATAATGATTCTGATTAGCATTAGAAGAAGAAGAAAATGCAGCCCCTGGTTTAGGATTCAAGCTTAATATTAATTCATGAGAAGCTTTTAATTGTGCATCTGTTAAATTCATTATCTCTTGAATTTCCTTAAATCGCTTATTAGTATATTCTTCAAAAAATGATTCTATAATTATTATAGCATATTTAACATCATCTTGTTCTTGATCCGGAAAACGTTCCATTTGAAGAATTAATGTCTCTTGTAAATCCTTTGCTCCAACACCAGGAGGTTCTAATCCTTTTATTTGATTTAAGACTTCTTCAACAAGTTCTTTTTGTGTAAAAATATTTTGCTTTATCTGTAAATCATCTACTATAGCAGCAATATCTCTACGTAAGTAACCATCATTATCAATGTTTCCTATTATTTCAGTAGCAATTATATACTCCGTGTCATTCAAGTCTAATAAAGCAATTTGTTGCATTAAAAAATCATGAAAATCTAAAGGAGTTTGAACTAAATATTCTTGCAAGCCACCTTCATCATCATTACTATTCGAAGCTCCAGTATAATATGAATTATATTCTTCTTCGTATTGCAAATGCTCCTCCAATTCCTCTTGTAAAACACGATCTAAGTCCTCTTCTTCTTTTTCTTGTTTTTCGAAAATATCCTCCTCATTTTCCTCTTGATAATCATATTCCAATGTTGGATTATCTTCCAATTCTTCTTTAATTCGCTCTTCTAATTGATGTGTAGGCACCTGCAACAGTTTCATTAATTGAATCTGCTGTGGAGATAGTTTATGTAATAATTTTTGATGTTGTCTTAATTTAAGCATAGAAATAGCATGACATTATGCTTTATAAAATTAAGGAATTAAATTTAGATTTCTTCTCGTATCAAATATTTATTTCTGTCTCTTGCATTACGCACAGTTGTTTCTGCAATAAATCCCGCCAAAAATAAATTACTTCCTAATAAAAGTGTAGTCAGCATTAAATAGAAAGAGGGTTTATTGGTTAAGGTAAAATCGGCTTGTGTAAATTTTGCAATACTTAAATATATTAACACTAAAAAGCTAAATCCAAACAATAAGGTGCCTAAAAGACCAAAAAAGTGCATGGGTTTTTTACCATATCGGTGCATAAAAAGCAAAGTCATTAAATCTAAAAAGCCGTTTATAAATCGATTCCATCCAAATTTAGAAGTACCATATTTTCTAGCTTGATGCTGAACAACCTGTTCTCCAATTTTATGAAAACCTGCCTGTTTTGCTAAAACGGGAATATATCTATGCATTTCTCCATAAACCTCTATCGTTTTAACCACCTCGGAATCATAAGCTTTTAAGCCACAGTTAAAGTCGTTTAATTTGATCTTACTAAAAAATCTAGTTATAGAATTAAAAAATTTAGAAGGTAAATTTTTACTTAATTTATTATCATAACGTACTTTTTTCCATCCAGAAATTAAATCCCATTTTTCTTCATGTATCCTTCTATATAATTCAGGCAATTCATCAGGGCTATCTTGAAGATCAGCATCCATAGTTACTACTACCCTACCTTTAGCTGCTTTAAAACCAACATTCAAAGCGGCACTTTTACCATAATTTCTTTGAAAACGAATACCCTTTACTTTTCCAGGGGCATCACTTTGTAGTTTTTTAATAACTTCCCAACTATTATCGTTACTGCCGTCATCAATAAACAATATTTCATACTCCCATTCCTGTTTTAAAGCAACTTTATGTATCCATTCTGCAAGTTCCGGCAACGATTCTTCTTCATTTAATAAAGGAATAACTATAGATAAATCCATATATTTATTGTTTTCGTTTTCTTTATAATTAAAATAATTATTACAATTATTGTCGTTTTAAAAACAGACTCATCAATAAGGCAATTATACTATCTATCAATATCCAAATAATATTTCCCTTAAAATGATACATAAAACTTTGTTGTTCTTCTGTAACAGCATCCATTTCTTCTGCATATGCAGCAATATCTTCTGAACTCTGTCCTAATACGGTCATATGTTTTAAAATTATTTCTCGAAACTCTTCTGTAAAACCGGGATTGATTTTCACTAAATAAAAATAATTAAATAGCAAATAAGCAGTTTCCGTCATAAGAATCATTAAGAACAAAGCACCAAATATTTGCCGTGATCCTAAATAGCCCACACTATTTTTTCGAATATATAATGCACAAAGTAATAATTGCAAAACAAATATAAAATAAGTTATAAAAGAGCTTGCTTGAAAAGCCACTGGATTAGTATAAAAATAATTATATTTCAGATATAAAGAAATACAATAAATAATTGCAGATACCAAACCAAAAACCAAGCCAATATTCCAATATTGTTTTAAATCCTCTTTGCTTATTTCATTTACAGCAGTCATATGCTCTTTCATGTTTAATATTCTATAATGTATTGATTTATAATAAAATTCTCCCAAGCATATTTTCTGATATTTCGGGTTGATTATAAGCTTTTGACTTTCCTTTTTGGGAGATGAAATTATCTTCCATATCAAATAAAGTCAGTTTGCTTATATCCACTCCTTCCGCAATATCATCTTCCATTTTAATTCCAAAAATTTCCTGAGCATTATATACTAAAAGTGCAGCTAACCTTTCTGCTGAAATGTTTGGAATAGCTTTTAATACTAAAGGTAAAAGATATTCTATTCCTGCTATTCCCCAGTTTGCGTATTCAAATTCTTTTGTTTTCTCATCCCAATTTGCAGGTCTATGATGGGAGCTAATACAATCGATAGTGCCATCCATAACAGCTTCCACAAGTGCTTGCCTATCCTCTTCTGTTCGTAGCGGAGGCATTATTTTATAAAGAGAATTATAAGTCTCTAATTCTTTATCATTCCATAATAAATGATAGGGAGTAACGGAGCATGTAACTTGAACACCTTCTTTTTTAGCATTTCTTATTATTTCTACACTCTTTTTTGCTGAAATTCCTGTAAAATGAATTCGCGACTCAGCATATTTTGCTAATTCTATTTCTCTTTTAATAAAAATAGTTTCTGCTATTTCAGGAATACCAGCCATACCCAATAAAGTAGATTGCACCCCTTCATGCATCCAAGCATCTTTAGTTAATTCCTCTAAATAAGGTAAATGTATAATTATACCATTCCATGCTTTAACAAATTCCAAAGCTTTTAAGCTTAAATTTGCATCATTTATAGAATTCCAGCCTTCAGAAAAAGCAATAGCACCCGCTTCCTTCATTTCATACATTTCCGCTAATTCTTTCCCTTCTAAATTTTTAGTAACTGCTCCAATAGGATGAACTTGCAAACCACTATTCTGTGCTTTTTGCTTTACGAATAGCACTTCTGATTGAGTGCTAATACTAGGTTCTGTATTAGGAAGTAAAAAAACTTGTTTAAATCCCCCACTTTTTGCCGCAAGTAGCCCCTGCTCAATTGTCTCTCTATATTCATAGCCTGGCTCAGAAAAATCTGCAAATATATCTATCCATCCAGCGCTTAAAAATAATTTTTTTCCACTAATTATAGTATATTCCTCTTTTTCAGGAATTAAATCTGCTATTTTCTTTATTTTATTATTTTCCACTAAGATATCTACTGCTTTCTTTAGATTCTTTTTATCCTTTTGGAGAATAACTGCTTGTTTTATGAGTGTTTGCATATTTTTGAAAATTGTACAAATTTATTAAATTCTAAAGACATTTTATCTATTTTTTAAACTTAATCTCTTTTCTCTATCTGCGACATAGCTTTTTCTTCTTTTAATATAGTCAAGGATGGCACAATTGCAGCAAAAGCTCCAATTATAAAACAGGAGAAAAACACGATTACAAAATCCCAAATTTTAAACTTAACAGGAAAAGCCTCTTCTATAAAACCATCAGGAAAAGCAATCCAACCAAAATGCATTTGACCTAAACACAATAAAAAACCCAAAATTATACCTAAACCTGCACCAATTCCTGTTATCCATAATCCAAGTTTAAAGAAAGATAAAAACACCTGCTTATCTTGCATTCCCATACTTCTTAATATAAAAACCTCATGTTTTTTTTCTAATATTAACATAGATATAGAAGCTATCATATTAAAAGAGGCAATTGCCATTACCATTATTAAAATGGCATATATTGCCCATTTCTCGCTTTGCATAATCCAATATAAAGTTGGATTTTGTTCTAATCTATCCCTTACTATAAAATCCTCCCCTAGTATTTCTTGAATGCTAGTTTTGGCTTTCTTAATCTGTCTTTTAGATTGTAATTTATTTATTTCTATTGCGCTTAATTGCCCTTCCAATTGAAAAATTTCTTTAGCTTTTTCTAATGGTGTTAGTACATATGTCTGATCAAATTCTTCTTGTATGTGAAAGGTTCCATTCATTTGCAAAGCATATTCAGGTAAATTCAGAGCTGATAAACCCGAAATAGAAGTCGAAGGATCTAAATAGAACAAATAAGGTTCTGTCAAAAAAGTAAAAATATCTAAACGTAAATCATTAGCTATGGACAAACCCATAAGAACAGGAAATGGGTAGCTATTATTCCAGTCTGCTTCCCCAGAAAACATATAATCTTGCAACTTATGCGATTGTAGCCATGCTGCATCTACACCTTTTAATTTAACTGGTTTTTGTTGGTCATCATAATGCAGTAGAACAAGATCTTCTATACTTTCCAAGTAAAAACTATGCTCAGGAAGCACTTCTTTTATTTTACTTTTCTGCTCTTCCTTTAATGTGAAAAACTTTCCGCTTGCTGCTGTAATTTCCAAATCTGAATAAAAAGCATTATACATGTTTTTAATCGTAGATTCAATACCATTATATATAGAAAATAAGCTTATCATTGCAGCAGATGTTACCAACATTGCAACTAAGCTTATCCACGATATAATCTGTACAGCTTGCACTTCTTTTTGTTTCCAAAAATAAGCCCAAGCTATTTTGCTGGAGATTTTACGCATCTTCCTCAGATTGTTCCTTATTGATATCTTTAAAAATCTTTTCTAATCTAAATGCTCTTTCCATAGAATCATCTAAAAGAAAATGCAATTCAGGAATTCTACGCAAATGATGTCTTAATCTATTTCCTAAAGCTCCTCTTATTTCCTTTGCCCTTCCTTCAAATAGCTCTATAGCTGCTTTTTTATCCTCTACATTAATAAAACTCAAAAATACCTTTGCTTCTAATAAATCCGGAGTCATTATTACTTCAGCTATAGAAGCCATACCTTTTCCCATTTGAAAAAAACCTTCTTTAGTAAATATTTGACTTAGTTCTTCATGAACTAATTTCCCCACTTGAATTTGACGTCTCGTTAATTCCATTTTTTAATTAATTTTGTGGTAAAGATACAAAGATGTTACTTTATGTAGAAGTTCTTAGAAAAATATCTTATTTTTATCTTTTTAAAAACAATTCACTTTCTTTTAAAATACATATTTATGAAAAAATGGCAGTTATTGTTCGCTCTCCCCTTTTTTCTTTATGCTTGTAAAGAACAAGCTATAGGAATTCAATTTGAAGATAAAGAAATGGTAGATACCAGCTACGTAACTAATATAGAAACACCTGAAGAAAAAAAATATTTACTTGAAGAGTTAACAGGTGTTCGTTGTGTAAACTGCCCTCAAGGTGCGGAAGCTTTAGAACAATTAAACTCAGAAAACAATAATAGCTTTGTAATTGTTGCACATCATTTTGGTTCTCTTACAAGCCCCATCAATGGAAAAAGCATTCAAGATTTTAGAACTTCACAAGGTTCTCAAATTATGGATTTGATTTTTGGTGGACAAGGAAATAAACCATCAGTTTCTTTTGATCGACTACCCTTGAGCACAGGATTTAATCCTTATTTTATTGATGGAATGTCGAATTGGCCTGCTGCAATACAGCAAATGAAAGATTATGCAAATACAAGTCCTGTTAATATTAAAATAGAAACTAGAGAAGAAGGAGAAAATGCATACAATATTTATACAAAATTAGCCTTCACTGAAAATCTTGATTTCCCTGTTAATCTCCACATTTATGCAGTAGAAAATAACATTTGGGATGGATTTATCGGTTCCGACACTTTAATTAAATACGATCATGTATTTAGAGAAGCAATAACTGGTGCAGGAGGAAAAGAAATATTAAGAGATTTAAATGCAATAGAAGCAGGAAGAGTTTATGAATTAAATACTAAATTCAATTGGGATAAAAACGATGAAAAGCAATCGTACTGGAAAGCAGAGGAAATGCAAATTGTAGTTTTTGCAAGTAGAAAAGAAATAGATAATCAAGAAATATTACAAGCTGCTGCAATTTCTTTAAAATAATCGGTGAAATTAATTTGCAAACAAAATAAATTTCTTATATTTGTATTATAATCTTTAGTTAGATTAAACTATTGATTATTAGAAATATCTAAATAATAATATTGGATCTTTCAAAAATACAGCTTATGAAATTGAAAAACATATACTTAATTATATTCTTACTTTTATTTACTGGTTTAAATACTAATTCTTTTGCTCAAGAGCGTAATAAAGAATTTAAAACTACCAATAAAAGATATGAATTAGTTGCATACCCTATTCCTGCAAAAACTGAGGTTAATATTAAAATGAATGCTGATTTAATACAGGATGCAGATGAAATTATAATTATAAATATAATTGGGCGCGAGGTATGTAAACAAAAATTAAATAATGATCATAAATATAGCGATATGAAGTTTCCTCAAATGCAACAATTTCAAAATGGAATTTATATGATAGTTGCAAAAAACAAATTTGGCGAAATTATCCATTCTTCCAAAATTTACTTAGAAAATTGATTATTATTATAAGACATACTAGCGGAAATCTTTCTAAGGTTTCCGCTTTTTTTGACTAAAATATTGAGATTATGGGAATGAAACCCTTATTATATGATTATCCTATTGATCTAGAAGAAGAAAAAAAAGTAATACTTAGAGAATATAGAGCATTATTAAAAGCGATGCATGCACGTTTAAGAAAAGGTGGATATAAAACGCTTAGAAATGCTTTTGAATTGGCTGTTGATGCGCATAAAGAAATGCGTAGAAAATCCGGTGAACCTTATATTCTACACCCCATAGCTGTTGCTAGAATTGTTATAGAAGAAATCGGATTGGGTTTAACATCTGCTTGTTGTGCATTATTACACGATACAGTAGAAGACACTGAAGTAACTTTAGAAGATATAGAATTACAATTCGGAATTAACTATGCACGTATTATTGATGGCTTGACCAAAATATCCCATGTGGTCGACATGAGTGCAAATACTTCCATGCAAGCAGAAAATTTCAGGAAAATTTTATTAACTCTAGCAGAAGACCCAAGAGTAATTCTGATAAAAATCGCAGATAGATTACATAATATGCGGACATTAGGTAGTATGCCTAGAGATAAACAATTAAAAATAGCTTCTGAAACATCCTTTATTTATGCTCCATTAGCGCATAGATTAGGTTTGTATGAAGTAAAAACAGAATTGGAAGATTTATCTTTAAAATATACAAGACCAGATGTCTATTTAAATATAGTTAGGAAATTAAACGAAACCAAAAAGAATAGAAATAAATATATTGAAGATTTTATCCGTCCCATTAAAGTGGAATTAGAAAAGCAAGAATTAAATTTTGAAATTTATGGAAGACCAAAATCCATTTATAGTATTTTCAATAAAATGCGGACCAAAGCAGTTGAATTTGAAGAAGTTTATGATTTATTCGCAATTCGTATTATTGTAGATGCTCCACAAGAAATCGAAAAAGCAACCTGTTGGAAAGTTTACTCCATAGTTACAAATTCTTATCAGCCTAATCCTGACAGATTAAGAGATTGGATCAGTATCCCAAAAAGTAATGGGTATGAAGCATTGCATACAACAGTAATGGGTCCTGGAGGACAATGGGTTGAAGTACAGATCCGCTCTAAAAAAATGGATGAAATTGCAGAGAAAGGATTAGCAGCGCATTGGAAATACAAAGAAGGAAAAGATTCAGAAACACATTTAGATATTTGGTTAAAACATATAGGGGAACTCTTAAGCAATCCTGATATAGAAACAGTAGATTTTTTACAGGATTTCAAATTGGATTTATTCACCAAAGAAATTTATGTATATACTCCAAAAGGAGAAATGAAGGTTTTACCACAAGGAGCAACAGCTTTGGATTTTGCATTTGAAATTCATACTGAATTAGGTGCAAGATGTATAGGTGCAAAGGTGAATTATAAATTAGTACCGATAAGTCATAAGCTAAAAAGTGGTGATCAAGTGGAAATTATTACCTCTAAAAAACAAAAGCCTAAAGAAGATTGGTTAAATATAGTTTATACCGGTAAAGCCAAGTCTGGTATAAAATATTTTATCAAAGAGGAAAAAAGAAAAATTGGAGAAGAAGGCAAAGAAATACTATTTAGAAAATTAAAAAATTTAGGAATAAATACTAATAATAAAGAACATCTATTGGAAATTGCTAATCATTTTAATTACCATACTCCCTTAGAACTTTATGTAGCAGTTGCCAAACATCAATTCGACACAAGAGTATTTAATAGTTTTGAAAAATCAGGAGATAAATTATTATTAATTAAAGAGGATAAAGAAGGTAAAGATATTAAAGAGCAATTAAAAACTCTTGATCCTGTAAAAAAATCAAAAGATTCTGAATTAATTATCTTCGGAGAATCTTCCAATAAAATCGAATACAAATTAGCTCCATGTTGTCAACCTATTCCTGGAGACGATGTGTTTGGATATGTTAGCACTGGAGAAGGCTTAAAAATTCATAGAACAGATTGTCCCAATGCTGCACAAATAATGGCAAATTTTGCTGATAGAATTGTGAAAACAAAATGGGCAGTAAATCAAGAAATCTCTTTCTTAACTGGAATCAGACTAATTGGTTTAGATGATGTTGGTATTATACAAGGAATAACCAATATCATTACTGGAGAAATGAAAATAAATATGCGTTCTATTGGAATTGATTCTAAAGATGGTATTTTCGAAGGAAATATTATGGTTTTTGTAAAGGATATAAAACAATTAGATAAATTATGTTCAAAACTGGCAGCTTTACCTGGAATTCATAAAGTAGAAAGAATTGATAGTAATTAAATTATTCTAAATGTTTCAAAATTCTATATCTCAAGAAAAATATGTTATTGCTCCCATACCTTTTGGGAGTTTAGGATATTGGACTTTTTTAAACAAGGAAAATGTACAATTATATACTGGATTTAATTTTGAAAAATCCAGCTTGATGAATAGATTTTGGTTAAATGACAATCATAAAAAACCATTTTTAATTAGTATTCCTATTATAGGTGGCAGAAACATAAAAGAAAAACTCCATACTATTCAGATTTTTTATGAAAATCCATGGAAAGAGGAAATGATCAAAAGTATAAAAACCATTTATAGTAATGCGCCCTATTTTGATTATTTCGGAGAAGATATTCTAAATTTTATTGAAAACTTTTCAGAAAAAAATTTGGTTTCTTTTTCTATACAAAGCTTAAATTTGATACAAAAACTGGTTCCTGATTTAAACAAAATAAAAGAGACAAATGAATTAAAAGATCATAAGAATATATTTATAAAGCAATGGTCTAAGCAAGATTTTAATTACCTTCCTTATTATAAATGTCCATCAAACTGGGATGCAAATCAGATCTTACAGCTTTCAATATTAGATATATTATTTAATGATGCTCCTCATATTTACAGCTTTATAGAACATGCAAGTGTAGCAAATAAATTAAAACATAGAAGCCGCTATTATTAGCGGCTTCTATGTTTTAACATTACTGTATTTGTTTATAGTTTTTGAATTTTTTGAATGGCACTTGCTCCTTTTTCATTTTCAATTCGAATAATATACATACCTTGTGCTAAATTAGCTACATTCACAGTAAATTCAGTATTTCCTATATTTTTATGCATTTGAATTTGTCTTCCTTGCATATCAAAAACACCTACAGAGCTTAATCTTGTATTATCTTTCAAATTCACCTTTACAATATCTGTAGTAGGATTTGGATAAACTTGAATTTCCTGCGATTCTAATTCATCAAGATCTAATGGAACTGCCAAAAAGCCAAAAGTCAAAGTATCAAATAATACGTCTGTAGCATTATCATAAGCAAGTTCTATTACAATTTCACCATAGTTTTCTGTTGTTCCTTCTGGAATATACATTGTAGTATAAAATTCAGCTATAGCTCCTCTATATATTGTATCAAACACAGCAAACTCTTCTTCATAAAACCATCCCGAAGTAGGATTGTTCATAGAAAAACATGTATTATTATCGCATATCTGATAAGGAATCCAGCCTTCTGGTATAGTGGATTCATTGGGTAATGCTCTCCATTTTAAAATTCCAGGGAGAATCGCTTCACTAAGATTTGCATTATATAAAATGTTTTCATTTTGATTAAAGAAACCATCATGCATTCCTGATTGAAACTGTTCTCCAATTACTTCTTGTATTCCTACATGAACTCTTTCTTTTCCTGGCTCCAAATGCACTTGCCCGTCAAACAAAAAGGTAGTATCTGAGCTTTGAGCATAAGAGTTTGTACACAAGAATAAGCCAGTGAATAAAAATGTTCCAACTGTTTTTAGATAATTTTTTATCATATTTTTATTTTTTAAGTCAATAGATTTATTTTTACGTTTATAAAAATAGCGCTATTTTTTAAATAGCGCTATAGTTTTCGATAAAAACTCTTTATTTTTTAATAAATTTAACGTCTTTACTACCTTCATCAGTTTGCAACTGCAAAACATACATTCCTGAATTTAGTTTACTTATATCAAAAGAAGCTTCTTGATTATTAGCATTTAATTCAAATTCTGAACTGTACACTATTTTTCCAGTTACATCCATTATATTCCATTTAGCTTTACCAAGCAAAGAAGAATCTAATTTAACATGTAATCTATCTTGCGCAGGATTCGGATAAACAACAATATTAGATTCCTTTAATAAATCTTTTATGTTTACAGGGAATCCAGACTTTGTAGCGTTTAACACTGCCCTATTGTTATTATCTTGAACAAAAGCAATAAAGTTTACATTTTTATGATCTTTATTTAAATCAACATAACTCGGTAATTCCACCTCAAATGTAAATGTCTGTGTACCATTTACAGGAACTGAATTATCTACACTTTAACCTTGTGGACTAGGATACATTTTTCTTACTACATTATAAAAGCCTTTTTCTCCATTAGTTCCTGGAGAAGAATTAAAATGTAATGATTCTAACGCTGCTACATGTAAAACAACAGTAGGTAGGGATAATTCCTCCAAAGTAGATACTTCAACTTCAAAGCTAACAGTTGATGATCCTATTGTTCTCGCATAGTTTTTTATTTCCAATGCTACTTTTGGTGCGACAGAAGCTGCTTCATTTAGCATTTGACTTGTTGTATATGCCACATGTCCTCTGTTTTGTGAAGGTTGTCCTGCGGGCTCCATTACTACTTTTCCATCTATTCTACCATAGGGAGCAAAAGGCACTGAATAATAACTCATTCTAGCTTGTACATCGGAGGTGTTTTGGTTGTAAATGGGACCACCGCTTGGTATAGGTGATTGATATTTAATTATTTCCACATTATTATGGTTATTAATTAATTGCATCAAACCAGGATTAGTACTTGCACAAGGTGGGCAGTTTTCTCCTGTAAATTCCTCAAATAAAACTAAGCGTTCTTATGCATAAATTTGCATGCTTAAAATCCCTAAGCCAGCTAAAAGCAAAACTTTTTTCATAAGATTTATGTTTTGTTTTAATATCATAAAGATAATATGCAGTTTTTATAATTGAAAGCTTTTATTTTTTATTATTAAAAAAAGGAAACCTAAAAAAATCAGGCTTCCTTTTAATTAGAAATAAATCAAATAACTAGACACTATTTCTTTGTAAATTTAATTTGTTTACTTGTACCATTATCAAGAACAATTTGCAACGTATATATTCCAGCATTTAAATTATTAATCTGCAATGTTTCTTTTAAAGAATTCGTAGCAGTTGTATAATTTTTCTCTAAAATTACTCTACCCATTACATCATAAACAGATACTTTAGCTTCTTTTGCATTAATATTATTTATTTCTAAAGTAATATTTTCTGAAGCTGGGTTTGGATAAGCACTTAAAGTTACTTCGTTACTTAATTCGGTAGTGCTAACAACATCAGTTTCATTAACAGATATATTATCTACAAATAAATTATTACCATAATCAGAAGTTGCCTTTAAAGCTAAATATGCATCTTGTGGCACCTCTGATAAATCAGCAACAAATTTTACATAGTCGGAACTATTTGGTAAGTATTGACCAGTAGTAGGTGCTTTTCCTGCAGCCAAGTCTGCACCAGATTTACTCCAAACTGAAGTCCATGTTTGTCCACAATCAGTTGAATAAACAACTTCTAATTTATCATTTTCATTTTGATATTGTTTATATGCAACATAAAAACTTAAAGCTTTATATCCTTCTGGTAAATTCATATAAGGTAAAATTGCTAAACCTTGGGAACCTGGACCAGTTTGATAATTTAAATAAGCTAAGAAATAATTACTAGGACCATATCCATAATTTGATCCAGAATATACATTAAAAGGTACACCACCGTTTATACCTGCAGAAATAATTTCCAATCTAGATCCTGAACTTTCAAAAGTATTCGCATAAGGGAATAAATCTGCTTGCGTTTGGCTTAAAGCACTTAAGCGAAATGCAGAAGATTTTTGCAATGTATTTATAGTAGCTTGTCCGTTAATTTCTCCAATAGAATCTTGAACAATAAAACTACCTTCTTCACCAGGAAGTCCTGTGAAGGTAAATTCTGTACTTTGTCCAGGCTCTAAGTTTCCTGTCCAAGTTCCTTCTAACCAAGCACTAGGATTATTATCTTTAATAGTTCTATAGAAAATTTTTGCTGAAGTTATAGTTTCATTTCCAACATTTCTAAATTTTGATGTTGGTTCAATATCTGCAACTGCACCACAAAGAACCTCTCCTTCATATTCAGATTCTAAACCTAAAGAGTAAGCATCCTTATCAACAGTTCCAGTTACTGCTGCTTGTAAAACGTCCTTATTTGTATTATCTTGTACAAATGCAAAAAATCGTAAATCTGCATTATTAGGATCTACATAAGAAGGAATTGTAGCACTAAAACTTATAGTTTGCGATTCATTAGCTGCAAAACTAGTTTGAATAGCTTGTCCATTTGGGCTCGGATACATTTTTCTTACTACATTATAAAACTCGGTTTCTCCATTCGTTCCTGGAGGTGTATCAAAGAATAAAGATTCTATTAAACCAACGTGTAAAACAGCATCTGAAAAAGTTTGTGCTGTAAGTGAAGTAATCTCTACATCAAAATCAACCGTATTACTTCCTAATACTCTATTATAATTAAGGATTCTTAATTCAACAACGGGAGGCACATTGGCAGCTGCAACTAAATGACTAGGTTCTAAGTATCCTGGATGACTTTGATTATTAACTTTGTGCCCGTCTAACATACCCCAAGGAGCGGAATTAACTCCATAATAAGATCTTCTTTCCATTGGGTCTACTGTATTTTGTTGATAAATTGGTCCACCACTAGGAATGGGAACTTGGTACTTAATTATTAAAATATCATCATTACCATTAACCGTTTGCATTAAGCCTGGGTTTGTAGCAGCACAAGGTCCGCAATTTTCACCAGTAAATTCTTCATATAATGCAAGACGTGCTTGTTGTGCGGATAATCCAAAAGCAAATAAGGAAAATCCTGAAAGTAGTAGTAGTTTTTTCATTTAAAGTATATTTTAATTTATTTCAATAAAAGTAAGTCATTGTTTTTAATATTGCAAGTATTTTTTTATAATTCTTTAAATTTAATCGAAATTCTCGCATTACCTTTATACTTTTACTAAATTCTAATCTATGAACTATTATGAATGTCTTGAGTATTTAGAAAATAATATTATTCAATTTCATCAAAAAGGAAAGTTGGCTTTTCATAAAGGTTTTGATAAAACAAATCAATTATTAGCATATTTAAATCATCCTGAAAAAAATATATCCTGTATTCATATAGCAGGAACTAATGGTAAAGGGAGTAGTTGCCATATACTGAGTTATTATCTTAGTAAAAAGGGTTATAAAATTGGACTCTTTAGCTCGCCTCATTTAATAGATTATAGAGAAAGATTTAAAATAAACAATGAATTAATAGCTGAAAACTTTATTGTTAGTTTTATTAATAATCATAAAGAAGCTATTGAAAAAATTCAACCTTCTTTTTTTGAATTATCTTTTGCAATGGCAATGGATTTTTTTTATCAACTAAAAGTAGATTATGCAATTATAGAAACAGGTTTAGGAGGAAGATGGGACAGCACTAATATTATACAGCCTATTCTATCTATAATTACAAATGTCAGTGTCGATCATAGTGATATTCTTGGAAATACCATAGAAGAAATTGCCCTTGAAAAAGCTGGCATCATTAAAGAGGATACTAATGTTGTTTTAGGATTGCCAGAGAATAATGAAGCAATAAAGGTATTTCAAAAAGAAGCAAAAGCAAAGAATGCGCCAATATGTAAAGCTTCTGAATTAAATCAAAATGAAATAGAGGAAATTAAAAACTTAGTTGAGATATTAAATTTGCCTGAATTTCAATATTTCAATATTTGTACATGTTATCAAAGTATAAAAGTGCTTAATAAAATAGGTTTTATTGACAATATTGACAATTTTTCTACTTTAATAAAAGAATTTTTTTCGGTTGAAAATATCCCTGGTCGATGGCAAATACTTCAAAAAAATCCACAAATTATTTTAGATGTGGGACATAACGAAGCAGCGATACAACAAATATTTAAAAATGTCTCTTCCATACATCATGCTCAACTACACATTATCACAGGATTTATGAAAGATAAAAATGTTTTACAGCTTCTAGATTATTTTCCTTTAAATGCTCAATATTATTTTACAGAAGCTAATTCAAGTAGAGCAATGCCACATAAAGAATTACAAAATTTAGCTGCACAAAAAGGAATTGCAGGCATTTCATTTCCAAGTACATTTTTAGCTTGGAGTTTTGTAAAAAAACAAATTGAAAGCGAAGATTTATTACTTGTTATTGGAAGTTTTTATATTTTATCTGAATTTTTAAAAGTCTATGATAAACAGGAAATATAAATTAAAAACACAGAATGATTTAATTTTGGATGTGCATTATTTATTTAGAATAATATCCTCATTAATTGTATTGAAATTTAATATTTTCCATTATTTACTAAATTCTATTAAGCTATCAATATGCACTTCATGTACTCCATCGAATGTTTTTATTTTATAACGATCTCCAAATATTTTTTTACTAAATGCTGTTTCTTTTTCAATTAAATCATCTTTTATATAGGGATCATTAATTCCGTATAAATATAAAATGGGTATATTTTTATCTAAGAAATCAAAATCAGAAGACTTTAATTCTTTAGGAACCGAGCCAGAATGAATTATCAATTTACTTATTGAAGCTTTTTTATGAGCCAACCATCGAGTTGCGATAGAAACTCCTTGAGAGTAGCCCATTAAAATTAAATTTTTATTTTTTTCAACTATTTCTTTTTCATAAATAGCATCAATATAATTCAAAATATTATTTATCTCTTCTTGGGTATCTTCTCGAGTTAACCAACAGGCACCTATATTTTTAAAACTTTTATCTTGATAATATTTTGAGGGTGCTTGTGGAGCAATAATATAATTTTCTTTTGGATTTAAATATTTAAAATACGCAATAAAGTACCTACTTAAATAACCCAAACCATGAAAGACCAGCCAAATATTCTTAGTTTCTTCGGTCAATTCGTTTAAGGTAGAATAAGAATTTGAAGCAGAATAATTAATTCTATTATTTTTAGTATTCATTAATAATATCTGAGCTAAGAACAAAATGGCTATTCTTTTTAGAACAGCCATTAAAATTTAAAACTATTTTTCACTATCATAGGCCCATTTAATATAAGTAGAGCCCCAAGTAAAGCCACCACCGAATGCTGCCAAGATAATATTATCTCCTTTTTTCAATTTATCTTCCCATTCCCACAAGCACAAAGGTATAGTACCACTTGTTGTATTTCCATATTTTTGTATATTCAACATCACTTTATATTCATCTAAATCCATTCTTTTTGCGGTAGCATTTATGATTCTTAGATTTGCTTGATGTGGAACAAGCCAAGCAACATCATCAGCATTTAAATTATTTCTTTCCATAATTTCTGCACTGACATCAGCCATATTTTTCACAGCAAATTTAAAAACAGTCTGCCCTTCCTGATAAATATAATGCTCTTTAGCGGTTACCGTTTCAATACTAGCTGGTCTTCTACTTCCTCCAGCTTTTTGATGTAAATGCACCCATCCTGCACCATCACTTTTTAATATAGAATCACGCACTCCATACCCTTCAGAGTTTGGCTCCAAAAGTACTGCCCCAGCGCCATCTCCAAAAATAATACAGGTAGAGCGATCTTCATAATCCACTATTGAGCTCATTTTATCTCCACCTACCACAATAACTTTTTTAGCTTTTCCCGATTCGATGAATTGTGCTGCAGTATTCAATGCATATAGAAAACCAGAACATGCTGCACTAATATCGTAACTAAATGAATTTTTACAGCCCAATGCATCAGCGATTAAATTTGCTGTTGCAGGAAATTGCATATCAGGAGTGGTTGTTGCACATATTAGCAAATCAATTTCTTCTGGTTTTACTTCTGTCTTTGAAAACAGATTTTCACAAGCTTTAATACCCATAAAGGAAGTACCTTTATCCTTTCCTTTAAGTATTCTTCTTTCTTTAATACCAGTTCTTGTAGTAATCCATTCATCAGAAGTATCTACAAGTGTTTCCAATTCTTGATTGGTTAATATATAGTCAGGGACATATCCCCCTACGGCAGTAATTGCTGCAGTAATTTTTTCCATGAAATATTTTTTAATCTTAAAATTCAATTAGGTATTCATTCCTCCACAAGCACTAATAACTTGACCAGAAATGTAGGAGCTCATATCAGAAGCAAGGAATAAAGCAACATTTGCGATTTCCTCTGCTTGTCCAAATCTTCTTAATGCAATTTGATCAAACCAAGCTTTTGCATCCTCTCCTTTTAAATAATCAGTCATATCCGTTTCAATAAAACCAGGTGCAATAGCATTGGATCTAATATTTCTACTTCCTAATTCTAAAGCAGTAGCTTTTGTAAAACCTATTACTCCAGCCTTAGAAGCTGAATAGCTTGATTGTCCAGCATTTCCACGCATTCCCACCACACTACTCATATTTATAATACTTCCTTTTCTAGCTTTCATCATCGGTCTTAAAACTTGTTTTGTTAAATTAAATACCGATTTTAAATTTGCCATCATGACTTCATCCCATTGCTCTTCAGAAACGCGTAATAATAAATTATCTCTAGATATTCCGGCATTATTTACTAAAATATCTATTGTTCCAAATTTTTCTAAAACATTTGCAACTAATTTTTCAGCAGCTGTAAAACTACCAGCGTCACTTTTAAAACCCGCAGCTTGAACACCCATCGCTTCTAATTCTTTCACAAGATTATTCGCTTTTTCTTCGGAGGAAACATAAGTAAATGCAACATTTGCACCATGTTCAGCAAATTTTCTTACTACCGCCTCTCCAATTCCGCGGGTACCACCTGTAACTAAAGCAACTTTTTCATTTAAAATTTTCATATATTGACTTTTTTAAAAAAGACTAAATTAAATATAATTTGAATTGTAAAAAATTAATTCTTATACAATTTTCAATTTTTCCAATACTTCAACATTCTATTTTTTCCTAATAAATCTTTTTTTAATTCTACTTGCCATTCCTTATCTAAGTAATAATCGCGCGTATCTTCTGCGAATAAAGAAGATAATTCCAAATACCCTACCCCATTAGCTTTTAAACAATCTTGTGCTATTTCCTCTATACATTTATAAAACTGTAATGGATCTTCTGTTTGAACAAATATAGCATGTAAAGGTTCGTATTTTAATACATGTTGTTCCATTTCCTTTTTTTCAACATCCAAAGCATAAGGTGGATTACTAATTAAAATATCTATTTCTCCCAGTTCTTTTTTCCAAAAATTGATATTTAAAATATCTCCATTCTTTATTTCAATATTAGTATTATTGAGTTCCGCATTCTTTTGAGTCACTTTTAAAGCCTCTTCATCAATATCATAGGCTTTAATTTCATAACTTGGAAACATCCTTTTTAAAGTAATAGGTATTATTCCTGATCCTGTTCCTAAATCAACAATTTTAAGCCTTGTATTCTTTTCTTTATTATGTAAATCTTTAATAACCCAATCTATTAATTCTTCCGTTTCTGGTCGTGGGATTAATACATGTTCATTTACAACAAATTCAGACCCATAAAATTGTACTTTTCCTATTATATATTGAATTGGTCTTCCTTCTCCTAGCTCACTTTTAACTTTTAAAAATAATTCATAACCTTCAGAAGACATTTTTTCATCAGCCTTTTGGATTTTCCACATAAAGCTTTCGGTGCCAAGGATATAATCCATAGCCCAATTAGCAATAACATGTCTTTCATTTTCAGGATATAAATTCTCAATAACTTTTACAAGTTGCACAAAACCTTCCTGATAGCTAATATTGTTTTTTATCAATTTAAAAACCTTAAATATTTTTTAAAATAATTGCATCCCATTTATCATTTTCGTCCCATTTTAGCTCATGTTCTTTCTTGAGATGCTTCAATTCTTTTTCCGCTTTCTTTTTATTTTTATTTAAAATCAGTAAAGCAATATATTGTTTTTCAATTCTTAAATAATCCTCATCTAAATCGTTCCATTCTAATGCCTTACGGTTCCACAATAAAGCGTTAGAAACATAGTCTAATCTATCTTCCTGAACTAATGTTTCAATGCCATTTAACAAAGATTCTTTTGCTTTTTCTTTTTCATCAGGAATTTGGTAATTACTTAAAACACCTTCTTTATTTTTTTCTAAATCTTCCGAACTAATATCAGGTTGTGCATTTTTTATTTGTAATTCCAAAAAGGAAAGTATATTTTTTTTACTTTCTTCAATATGATTTTCGAAATCTTTCTCTTCCTTTAAAAGCAAATTATTTAATGCATCTGCAATAAATTTTTCTTTTTCTTCGGGTTGATTTACATGCTGATAATAAATTTCCCATAGCGTATATTCATCATTAAATAAAGGTATAAAACCTTCATTTGATTTAATCGTTTGATAAATTGCTTTAACGTGATTTTTGTCTTGATTTCCTATTGCATGTAATAAACTTGTATTAAGTAATTGATTTTTCCATTCCACAAACTGCATTTGTTCCTGAACAGTCCAATGTTTCTTAAGCGTGCTGGCATTTTTTAAAATAAAAGCAGCAGTTTCACTAGAAATATCTTTAGTATTTCTAAGCATAAAATTCCATTTTTCGGGATGCATTTCCTTTCCATAAAGCAAAGTGAATTTATCCAATACTTTAGTAGCATCTCTATATTGGTTATTTAATTTTTGAATATACTGCACTAAAAATTCCTCATTTACTTCTCCAGCCAGATACATTTCCTCCATTTTTTCAATTGTCAAAGTATCCCTAAACTCTCTTTCTGCCGTTTCTCCTAATAAAATAAAGTTTTCTGCATCCATTCCCCCTTTTACCATATATGCTATCTCTTCAGTTTTTGGATCTATAAATAAATGGGTAGGATATGCTGTAACTTTATATTTTCGTGCAATTTCTTTTCCTTCTCCTTTTTCAGCGTCAACAGAATAATTAATAAATAGCTTATTATAAACAGCAGCCACTTCTTTTTTAGGAAAAACATTTTTATCCATCATTTTACAGGGGCCACACCAAACAGCATAAGCGTCAAGATATATTAATTTATCCTCTTTTTTTGCCTTTTCTACAACTTTCGCCCAAGGGCCTTTTTCAAAATCAATACCTTGAGCATAAGCTACATTAAATATTAAAAAACAAATTATAATCGGTGAAATCCACTTTGCCATTTTCATAATTCAACTATTTGTAGCAAATATAAAGATTTATTAAGCACTCAAAAATAAATTTCTTAAATTTGCAAGGTAAATTCTACTATTTAAATGTTAATAGACCTATATATTAAAAATTTTGCAATAATTGAGGAGGTGAAATTAGAATTCGATTCTCAACTTAATGTACTTACTGGTGAAACAGGAGCAGGGAAATCTATAATTTTAGGAGCTTTATCCCTTATTTTGGGTGCACGCATTGATAGTGCTCTACTTTTAAACAAGTCAGAAAAATGTATAGTAGAAGCACGATTTGATGTGCGTAAAAATTCTGATATTCAAAACTTATTTAAAGAGATTGATTTGGATTATGAGGAAATCACAATTATAAGAAGAGAAATAAATACACAGAATAAAAGTCGTGCTTTTGTGAATGACACGCCTGTTACCCTGCAAGTGCTAAAAAGAATATCTGAACTTTTAGTGGATTTACATAGTCAATTTGATACCAGTAATTTAAAAAACCAACAATTCATTTATGAAGTGGTGGATGCACTTGGACACCATGAAATTTTATTGAAAGAATACCAGACTGCTTATAAAAAACAAAGAAAACTTCTTCAAGAGATAAATGAATTAGAAGAAAGCATTCATAAAAACCAACAAGAAAGTGATTATTTTCAGTTTTTATATGAAGAGTTAGAAAATGCAAATTTAATAGAAAAGGAAGAAGAGGCATTAGAAGAAGATATTAAAAAACTAGAAAATGCAGAAGAAATTTTACAAAGACATTCTTTCACTGATTCTTTATTAAATGAGGAAGAGCAAGGCGGGATTTCATTATTAAAAAAAGCTTTATCTGAAATTGATAAACTGCAGACTCTCAACAAGTCATATGAAGAAATATACGACAGGCTTAATAGTTGTTTTATTGAATTAGAGGATATAGCACAAGAGCTAGATCATGTAGCAAATAATTCTTCAGAATTGGATCCGTCTTCCTTGCAGAGTTTAGAAGAAAGGAGAAGCATCCTCTTTCATCTATTCAAAAAGCATCAAGTTTCTAGCTCAGAGGAGCTATTAAATATTCAAAAAGAATTACATGAAAAATTGCAATTGGAAGGGAATTTGGAGCAAAGGTTAGAAGTGTTAAAAAAAGAGTGGAAGTCGGAAATTGCTCTTGCAAATGCGAAAGCTAGTGATTTATCCAAGGCTAGAATTAGAACCATTAAGAACTTTGCTCCTAAGATTAATGAGCTTATCCATTTAATTGGTATGCCAAATGCTGAATTACAATTAGCACAAAAAGAAATTGATTTGCATAACTTGGGTAAGGATCATTTACAATTTTTATGGGATGCAAATAAAAGTGGGCAGTTTAACTCTTTGGATAAAGTAGCTTCAGGCGGGGAATTGAGTCGCATCATGCTATGCATTAAAACATTTACTGCAGAAGCTTTACAATTACCCACATTGATATTTGACGAGGTAGATACTGGCATTTCTGGAGAGGCAGCTAGGCAAGTAAGTTTACTTCTCGAAGAATTAAGCAAGAAACATCAAGTTTTGTGTATTACCCATTTAAGTCAAGTTGCATCGAAAGGCAAACATCATTTTTATGTTTATAAAATGGAAATAGATGGTAAAGTAAAAACAAATATTAAAATTTTAAACAAAGAAGAACGAATAGAACATATTTCAGAAATGATTAGTGGTGGTCAAGTAACTGAAGAAATTCGTAGTCATATTGCAAATCAATTGAATTATTAACAAAGTTTAAAACCTTAATATCTCGAAGCTTTTATATCTTTGCATTATCATTACTAGAAATACTATCTATTATGTTAAACAAACACATTGTATTATTTTTCATTATTTACCTTAGTCAAAGCTTTGTTTATGCACAGAAAGTAAGTTTGAATCCAGAAGTTGGTATAAATCTTAGCAGTTTGCATCATAGCGATTCTTATCAAGATATTAAAAATAATACCATAGGAGTAAAAGCTGGCTTGGCTTTAAACATACCTATCACAAAGCGAATTTTCATTCAACCTGGTGTCTATTTTGATATGCGCGGAGCTAGAATTCAAGAAGAATTTAATGGATTAGTTCAAGAAAACGACTATACTTTAAATTATTTACAAATTCCTATACATCTTCAAACTGAATTGCCCATAGGTGTTTTGGGAGAATTATTTGTCCATGTAGGACCCTATGTAGGATGGGGCATAAATGGTCGAAAAGAAGTAAGTATAAACAACATCAAGGAGAAAGCAATGGACGCATTTGGAGATGATGAAGAACAATTGAAAAATATAGACTTCGGATTAAATATTGGAGCTGGATACCGAACTCCTTTTGGGATTTACGCACGTGTACAATATGGTTATGGAATGGGAAATTTAAGCAATATCAGTTCAGAAAGTATTCAAAATAGAGTTTGGAATATTGGCTTGGGATGGACCATAGGGGGCTAAAGTAAAAACATTTTTTAAATTCAGTGTATTCCTATATTCTTAGTTTCATAAAATATATCTCCAAAACTTCAACTATTTTTTCCCGATTGTTAAAGCTTTATTCTAAGAATTGGTTTAGCTTGCAACTTTCTAGTGAAAATATAGACTGTGAATAAATTTTTACTTTTTAGTTTATTAATTGCTTTTAGCTTCATCTCCTTGATGGTAGGAAGCAAATCTATTGCTATTAATGAACTATTCTCAATGGACGAGGAGCAGTTTCTTGTTTTCACAGCAAGTAGAATTCCGCGCACTTTATCTTTACTTATTACTGGAGCAGGAATATCTGTTGCAGGTTTTATTATGCAACAGATAGCACAAAATAAATTTGTATCTCCCACTACTGCTGGAACCTTAGATGCAGCAAAGATGGGAATTTTATTTGCCTTAATATTCCTACCTGATGTGGGATTGTTTGGAAAGATTTCCTTTGCATTGGTATTTTGTTTTATAGCAAGCTTAATTTTTATTTTATTAATTAAACGCATTCAAATTAAAGATATTGTAATAGTGCCACTATTAGGTATTATGTTTGGTAATGTATTAAGTGCAATTGCCACCTATTTTGCAATAAAGTATAATATTGTACAAAATGTTGAAGGTTGGTTAATGGGTGATTTTTCTGGTATTTTACAAGGACAATATGAAACACTTTATTTAATAATTCCCATAGTTGCTATTTCTTATTTATTTGCTTATCAGTTCACTTTAATAGGAATGGGAGAAAGTTTTTCCAAAAATTTAGGTGTTAGTTATAATACCTTTTTATATATAGGTTTACTGTTGGTTTCCTTAACTGTGAGTGCAAGTGTAGTTACTGTAGGAGTTATTCCATTTTTAGGTTTAATTATTCCCAACTTAGTGCGTATGTACAAAGGAGATAATTTACGTAAGAATCTGCCATTTATAGCCATGTATGGTGCTTTGTTTTTACTAGTATCAGACATATTTGGAAGGATAATCATTGCTCCATATGAAATCCCAATAGGATTAATGGTAGGAGTAATAGGAGGGCTTATCTTTTTTTATTTAATCTTTAGAAGGCAAAAATAATATGATAAAGAGAAAAATAGGAATATTAGTTATTGCTTTATTAATTTGTATTGCATTATTTATGTTTTACGGATTAGGTAGCAATTTGTCCTATATTCTTCCTAAAAGAGCAATAAGAGTTTGGACCATCATAGTAGTTGCTAGCAGCATTGGCTATTCTTCCATTATTTTTCAGACTATTACGCAGAATAAAATACTAACCCCCTCCATTATGGGATATGAATCGGTCTTTATTTTATTTCAAACTATTTTAGTATTTCTTTATGGAGATAAGACCTTCCAAGTTTTACAACATAGTGGAAATTTCTTATTATCTACCTTAGCCATGCTGGTATTTTCCTTATTTATTTATTTGATTATTTTTAAGAATCATCAACAAAATATTTATCAGCTGCTTTTAATAGGATTGATTTTAGGTACTTTATTTCAAACTTTAAGTAGCTTTTTACAAATAATTATTGATCCAAATGAATTTTCTATTATTGAAAACCACATGTTTGCTTCTTTTAGTAATATGAATACAGGCTTATTAAGCTTAGCAACTGGATTATTAATAATTAGTTTTGCTATAGGTCAATATTTTATAAAATATTTAGATATCATAGCTTTAGGAAGAGAACATGCTATTAATTTAGGTGTACCTTATAATAAAATGGTACAAGTCTTATTATTAATAATATCTATTATGGTATCTGTATCGACTGCCTTGGTGGGCCCTATTTTATTTTTAGGAATTTTAGTGAGTAATATAACTTACCAATATCTACCAACGCATAAGCATAAATATTTATTATTGGCATGTAGTTTGATTTCTTGTATAGTAGTATTCTTAGGACAATTCCTTATAGAACACATATTTAATTTCTCCACTGCAGTGAGTATTATTATTAACTTTATAGGAGGAGTTTATTTTATTTATTTAATTTTAAAATCGAGGAAATAGGAATGTTGGCATTTGAAAATATTTCAAAAAAGTATGGGGACAGGGTTATTTTAGATAAAATAACAGCGGAATTACAACCTGGCAGAATTACAGCTTTAGTGGGCACTAATGGCTCTGGTAAGAGTACTTTATTATCAATTTTAAGTAGGTTAATTGAGGCTGATAATGGAAGTGTAAGTTTATATGAACAACCTTTAGATACTTATAAACCAAATGAATTGGCCAAGAAAATGTCTATAATGAAGCAAGCAAATCATATGGACGTAAAGTTAACAGTAAAAGATTTGATTTCATTTGGAAGATTTCCCTATTCTAAAGGTAGATTAACAAAAGAAGATTTAAAGAAAGTTGAAGAAGCTATAGCTATTGCAGAATTAACAGAATATCAGGATAGTTATATAGATGAACTAAGTGGAGGTCAAAGACAAAGAGCATTTTTAGCAATGATAATTGCTCAAGATACGCAAACTATTTTATTGGATGAGCCTTTAAATAATTTAGATATTAAACACTCCATGCTTGTAATGGGAACCCTGAGGAAATTGGTAAACAAGTTTGGTAAAACTGTAGTAATTGTATTGCATGAAATTAATTTTGCTTCCCATTTTGCAGATTATATTATTGCAATGAAAGATCAAAAAATCAAATACCACTTACCTACCCAAGAGTTTATACATCAAGGTAAACTTAAAGAAATATTTGGAGTAAATTTTGATATAATTGAACATAGAAATAAAAAAATTTGTAGTTATTTTAATAATTTTTAAAACAGAAAAACATGAAATTTCAAAAATTGATTGCCAGCATATCCATAGTAGCATTATCTTTTATCGGATGTCAAGAAAATAATACTTCAACAGGAAGCACTAATAAAGAGACTATGGAATTTACCCATAAACTTGGTACTACTAAAGTTACAGTTAAACCAGAAAGAGTTGTAGTCTTGGATATTGGTGCTGTAGAAACTTTTGATGAATTGGGATTAAAATTTGTAGGTTTACCTAAAAATAGTTTGCCGCCCTATTTAGAAAAATATAAAGATGACAAAAGCATTGAAAATGTAGGAACAGTCAAGGAAGTAAATTTCGAAAAAATTCATGCTTTAAATCCAGATTTAATTATCATTTCCACCCGTTTAGAAACTTCCTACGATGAATTATCTAAGATAGCTCCCACTCTTTTTTATGATATTGATCCTTTGAACTATATTAGTACCTTTGAGGCTAATACGAGAATGGTGGGCAAACTTTATGGTTTAGAGGATGATGTAGAAGAAAAACTCCAAGAGATACGTTATAAAATTGATGAGGTCAAAAATGGCTTAGAAAACTTTGATGAAAAAGGCTTAGTGGTTTTATTTAATAATGGCAATTTTTCTGCTTTTGGTCAAGAATCAAGATTTGGCTTTGTACACAAAGTAATGGGGATTGCTCCGATTATTGATGATTTGGAAGTTTCGCGCCATGGTCAAAAGATTTCAAATGAATTTATTTTAAATGCAGATCCAGATTACTTATTTGTAATTGATAGAAATGCTGTTGTAACTCGTAATCCTTCTAAAAAAGAAGACATTGAAAATAAACTTATTAAAGAAACGCAAGCTTATAAAAACAATAAAATTGTTTACTTAGATCCATTTGTATGGTATTTATCACAAGGTGGTTTGACCTCTACAAGAAAAATGGTAGATGAAATAGAGAAAGGAGTTGCTCAGAATAAAGATTAATTTTCAATTAGAAAAATAAAATTACAGCCTGTTACTAATCTAAAAATAGAATATATAACAGGCTACATTTTTTATTACCAGCAAAATAAGAATTAACCCTAATAGTACCTTCGGAACTAATCTTGGTTACTCAAAAAACCACCTTAGTTTATAAATTGCTGATAAATAATATTCTATTATGAATAATTATTGAAATAACAATAAGCCAAATTTAGGGTATAGTATTTTCATTTAGTTAGGATTCATTTTATATCTTGTTTGTTACCAACCCTTTGCAATACCAAAGTACAGCGACATGGCTTGATACCACAAAGCTATTTGAAATAAGCCTTACAAATAAAGCGTGTTAGATTTTTATAAATTTACAGTTATTAATACATTATCTTATCCTAATTAACAACTTCCTTTAGTTCTGTATCTAATTTTATTAGAGCAGGAACTTTGGTTTCTTTATTATTTATTTGCATTAAAAGATCTCCATTATAATTTTCACTGATTGAAGCTTTAACAGGCCATCCGGTTCTTTTGTCTAATTTAAATTCTCCTTTTAAAGTTCCTTTCATTCTAAATTTAGTTTCATATCCATTCACCATAATAGGATTTTCTTTTTTATTTGGACTTAGATTTCCATCAAGTTCAACAATCCAAAAATCTTCTTCCTCACCAACAAGTTCATAATTATTTTTTAAGCTACCGCCAACTTGTGTTAAATGCTCTGTTTGATCCGTCCATTTATATCCTTTTTTAACTTTTTTATTTGGAGCCACCTTTGTAAAAAGTTCTATTTGACCACGAATATACCTTTCATTAAATTGTTCTAATAATTGATTTTTAACTTCTATTTTTTCTTCTAAACTCAGCCCGGGCAATTCACTTTGATTAATTATTTTATCAAAGTATTTATCCAAGTCATCCAATATTGTTATTCTACCTATTGGATCTATACCTATTTTTAAAGGAAATTTATCCATATTTGCAAAAACATGACTTATAGGATTTTCATCAGGATTATTTCCATCAATAGTTAATGTTCCTACATTTAAATGCACATTTAAACTCATGTTAGAAAATGTCAGTTCTGCAGTATATTGATTGTTATCCGCATTAATAATCTTTAAAACTAATAATTGATGCAAATCCGAGTTGGTAATTTGTGTTTGACCCATTAAGGTTTGTTCTCCTTCAAAATGCGTATATATATCTAAAGTATAGGAAAATCCTTCCTCTAAATTTAAGAATAAGTTATCCTTAGATTTACATGCAAATAAAGAGAAGAAGAGGAATACAACGGTGAGAGTTTTATAATTTTTAATCATAAAGAATTTTTTAATAAAATAAATACTATTTTATGGTTTATAATAGACTGGCTTTTAAATAAGAGATTAAAACATAAAATTAATAAAAATTCTTTTTATTTCAATGATTAATAATAAATATCGACTATATAAAATAGATAAAGTAACAAAAAAGCATAAATTCACTTAATTCATTTAATTTTGTCAAGAATATGGAAAATATGCAAGCTAGAATCTTATTATCAACTCTAAATTCAAAATATATACATATGAATTTAGCCATTCGTATATTATATGATTTGAATCATGAGAAGCACAATTTAGATTGGAAAGAATTCACAATAAAATCGGAACATAAAGAAATTGTCGAGTATTGTATAGAATATGATGTGGTATGTTTCAGTTGTTATATATGGAATATTACTCAAACTATCGCTGCAGCAAAAGCAATAAAAGCAGCTAATCCTAATATTAAAATACTTTTAGGAGGACCAGAAGTAAGTTATGAGTGGGAAAATGTAATTGCTGAAGATTGCATAGATTACATTATAACAGGAGAAGGAGAAATTCCTTTTAAGGCATTTGTTGAACAATATCCTAATATAGAGAATGTTCCTAATTTAATATATAAGAATGAGCAATTTGAAATACATTATAATCGACAAGCTGTATTTTTTGATATTGAAGAATTAGTTGATAGAAATCCATATCAATACGATCCTCCAGAAGATTTAAAGAGAAAAATTTCCTATATAGAAACTTCAAGAGGTTGTCCTTATAAATGCGAGTTTTGTTTGGCAAGTTTAGACAATAAAGTGCGTTATTTAGACAATGCAACCATTAAAAACAATTTAAAATATTTAATGGATAATGGAAGAATTATTAAATTTTTAGATAGAACTTTTAATATCAAGAAAGATTTCACCATTGATATGTTTAGTTTTATATTAGAAAATCGTTCTCCAGACAATGTTTTTCAATTTGAAATCACAGCAGATATAGTCCATAAAGATATTATTGCTTTTATTCAAGAAAAAGTACCTCCAAATATTTTCCGTTTTGAAATTGGTGTTCAAACTGTAAATCAAGAAAGTAATAGAGAGGTAGGTAGAAAACAGAACTTTACGAAAACTAGTGATATTATCAATCAATTAAAAGATAAAATCATAATGCACTTGGATTTAATCGTAGGACTACCATTAGAGGATTTTAAAAATTTGAAATACAGTTTTGAAGAAACTTTTTTACTTTATCCTCCAGAATTGCAATTTGGTTTTTTAAAATTTTTAAAAGGAACACCGTTAAGAGAAAAGTACCGAGAACATGGTTATGTATTTGATCCTAATCCACCATATGAAATCATAAGAAGTGATTATTTATCAGAAGAGGAATTAGAGTTAGCGAGAAAATTAGAAAAATCATTAGAAATATATTGGAATAAAAAACGAGCAATACATTCTCTTCGTTATGTAAGTAAAAAGTACAGTATATTCGATTTTTTACTCGATTTAGGTATCTATTTCGGCGAACGACATAAATATCATAAACATAGTTTAAACGATATTTACACCTGCTATATTGATTTTATTAAAGAGAATTATAAAGAAGACACTACGCTTTTAGACTTAGCTTATATAGACTATTATTTATACAATAAATTACGTCCACAGGATATATTTTCATTAGAATTAGAACGTAAAGAGCATTTCTCTTGGGTAGAAAAATTAAAATTAAACCATAATCAATACAGATTCTCCATGTTTCCCATATCTTTTTCTTGGAATGATTGGGTAGAACATGAACTTATAACACCAAAAGAGGAGATGATGATTATACATTTTAATGGAAGAGAAGAGCCTAAGGCTTCTAGTGCAAGTTTGGAGAAAGAAAATGCATAAAAGGCATTTTCTTTCTTTAAATTTTTCTAATTTTAACGTTTTAATAAAATAATCAATGTGAGCAGATATGATAATGTACCTATAATAATTACATTAAAGCGTTTTATAGGTTCTATATTAGATTTTTTTTATCCAATATTCAAACCATTTTTGCCAAAGAATACCTATAAATATTTGGTTTGTGGGGGCACTACGACCTTAATAGGATTATTTAGTTATTTTTTAGCTTATAATTTTATCTTTTTAAATAACTATTGGGAAATTTTTGGCATTCAAATTACAAGATATATTGCTGCATATATATTTTCTTTTTTGGTTGCATTTCCTATTGGTTTTTTCTTCAATAAATTTATAGTTTTCACGACCTCAACTTTAAAAGGTCGCGTACAATTATTTCGTTATTTACTTATTCAGGGTATTAATATTATACTAAACTGGTCCTTATTGCATTTATTTGTTGGATATTTTGTGTTTTGGGCAACACCATCTCAAACTTTGGTTACAGGCATTTTAGTTATCCTCAGTTATTTTTTCCAAAAATATGTAAGCTTTAAAACGGATGAAACAAAAATATCGTAACTTCGGCTAGGTATTTAGGCCTCGTAGTTTAATGGATAGAACGAGAGATTCCGGTTCTCTAGGTCGGGGTTCGATTCCCTGCGAGGCTGCTTGTTTAAAAGAGAGAAGTTTTATATATTTATATTTATCTCTTTTACATTTTAAATAAACATGAAAAAAGTAATTACACATATTCATTTAATTTTTATAACAATACTACTCTCTTTCTCCAGTAGTTTTGCTTCAGAGCTCATGAAAGGAAAGGTGGTAAAGAAAGGCAGTGAAGAACCTTTGGATATGGTAACAATAACCAATCAAAACACTAAAGAGAAAGTATATAGCAAAGAAGATGGAAGTTTTGCCATAAAAGTTTCCCCTGGAGATGAAATTGAATTTAGAAAAATGGGGATGCAAATCGAACGTACTACAATTCGTTCAGGTCCCATACCATTTTATCACGTATCCTTAGAGACTGGAGCTTTTGAACTTCCTACAGTTTTTATAAAAGATCATAGTTATAAAGAAGACTCCATTCAAGCCTTAATTATGTTTGAACATGCTTTAAGAGCTGAAAGAAAAGAGGATGTAAACTTCTTAAGTAATCCCTTTGTATTATTAGATAAACGAGCAAGACAAATTTGGAGATTTCAAAAGATGTTTGATTATTATGAATCTGAAAAATATATTGATTATGTATTTACCGAAGATTTAGTTTTGCGAATTAATCCTGATTTCAATCTAGATTATATGGATTATTATATGAAAGAGTTTCGTCCGACTTATATTCAGTTAAAAAGTTGGACACGATATGAATACTTAGAATATATTAAATTAACCAGTAATAAATTCTTAAAAAAATAAAAATGTATTGGAGTAAATTAAGAAATAGAGAGATAAAAAGAAGAGTTTTTGAGGCATTAGGAAAAAATTTAAATTACCAACACCAACCAATTTTAGGGCTTCCTGCAACCTATCTTGATCAAGAGCAGTTTTACTTTAATGCTCCCTTTTTAAAAGATGCAGCTTTTTTATCTGTTTTAATTCATAATCCAAATCATATTGGCTGTCATACCTATAGTCAAGGGGAAGAATATTTTAGAGGAACACAGGAAATTGAGATAGAATTGTTGAGAATTTGTGCAGAGCAAATTTTTAAAGCTAAGCCCAATGATTTTGATGGCTATGTTGCCCCGGGTGGAACAGAAGCAAATATACAAGCTGTTTGGATGTATAGAAACTATTTCATGAAAAATAAAGGGATAAAATCTTCAGAAATAGGATTAGTTTTTTCAGAAGATGTACACTATTCAGCTTATAAAGCTTGTGATTTACTTCAAGTAAAGGCTATAGAAATACCCGTTATTGAACATAACAGAAAATGGAACCCTGATAATTTAAAAGAAAAATTAAAAGAAGCTAAAGAGAATGGAATTAAGCACTTTATCGTATTTTTAAATATGGGTTCAACCATGTTTGGTAGTGTAGATATGCCTGAGGATATTTTGCCTATAGTTGAAGAATATGCTGAGGAGTATTGGGCGCATGTAGATGGTGCTTTTGGTGGCTTTATTTACCCTTTTACCAATACAGAAAATCCTTTAAATTTTGAACATCCTAAAATTGCTTCTGTAACAATTGATGGACATAAAATGTTACAAGCTCCCTACGGAACTGGAATATTCTTGTGTAAAAAAGGATGGATTCAAAATACACAGACCGAAGAAGCTTCTTATGTACAAGGTACAGATTTCACTTTATGTGGTAGTCGTTCAGGTGCAAATGCAATATCTATATGGATGATTTTAAAAACTTATGGTTCAACAGGATGGTCCTATAATATGGAAAGGCTATTAGATAGAACAGATAGCATTTGTGATGCATTAGAAGAAATGGGAATAAATTACTTTCGAGATCCATACATGAATATCGTGACAATGCGTGCAAGTGATATTCCTAGAAGAGTGGCTGAAAAATATCATTTAGTAGCAGATGATTTTGAAAACCCAAAATGGTGGAAAATTGTTACTATGATGCATGTTGAAAAACCAATTATAGATCAATTTTTAATTGATTTAAAAAGAAAATCTGTATCTGAAGATTTATTAGATTAAAAGTTAAGAAATACAAATAAAGCTATAAACCTATTCAAATTATGAAAAAATTTGAGAAAAAATGAGTTTATAGCTTTATTAATTAGGCACTTTCATAATTAGTATAAATACTTGATTATTAGCATAATATTTGTATTTTTATATAGAATAAACCCCGAAATAAGGCAATATCGCTCAAAATCGGGGTTTGTTTATAAAAATTCTATTATGAAAGTACAACTATTTACTGAAATACAAAAAGAATTTCAATTTT
>Ga0079225_10000090_pt1 | contig 45795 bp, 46 predicted proteins | sample Poulit2012_FD_76344 | JGI IMG/M metagenome (GOLD analysis project Ga0079225, IMG submission 76344) | Agricultural soil microbial communities from Georgia to study Nitrogen management - Poultry litter 2012 | ecosystem: Environmental > Terrestrial > Soil > Agricultural land | place: USA: Georgia... | reverse complement strand
GGCACGATCCTCGCCGGAGGGCACCACTCTCGCCGGGTGGCACGATCCTCGCCGCAGGGCACGAGATACCGTGTCCTATCGCGGGGGGTCGTGCCCCCTCGCGGGGACCGGGTAGGAGGGGTTGATGGCCGGGCGGGAGGCGAAGAGCCGCATCAAGGACGTCTACTCCCATCCGGTGGGCCGGGACGCGATCGATAAAGTGCTGCTGCAGCTGGGGCGCTCCCGACGGTGGGTGACCAACCCACTAGTGGCGAACCTGCCTCTCGGCGTGCTCGGCCGACTGGCCCGGCCCATACTCGGCCCCGGATTCGTTGGCTCCCTGCTGGAGGTCCTCACCAGCCACCCCGAGGTAGCCGACTCGGGGGGCGCCGCTCCCAAGCCGCCCGGAGTGGGCGAACCGGCCAGGGCCGGATCTATGGCCGGGCCTGCGATGGGTGACCCCGCCGGGGGCGAGACACCTGTGGGCGGACCGGCCTCGGGCGGTCGGGCATGGTGGCGCTCGGCGGTCTTCTACCAGGTCTATCCCCGCTCCTTCGCCGACGACGACGGAGACGGTGTCGGCGACCTGCGCGGAATCATCTCCCGGCTCGATCATCTAGCCGACCTCGGCGTCGACTGTCTGTGGCTGTCTCCGATCTTCGACTCCCCGAACGAGGACATGGGCTATGACGTGCGCGATTACCGCGCCGTACAGTCCGAGATGGGAACGCTCGAGGACCTGGATGAACTGATCGGCGCCTGTCACCAGCGGGGGATGCGGATCATCCTGGACCTGGTGGTCAACCACACCTCGGCCGAGCACTCGTGGTTCCGCGCGGCGATCGCCGATCCTGACGGGCCCTACGGCAACTACTACCACCTTCGCCCCGGTGCGCCCGGAGAAGACGGGACCGGGCCACCGCCGAACAACTGGACCTCCTTCTTCGGCGGCAGTGCCTGGCGCTGGATTCCGGAGGCCCGGCGCTGGGCGCTGCACCTGTTCGCGCCGGGGCAGATGGACCTCAACTGGGACAACCCTGCGGTGCGCGAGGAGGTCGCGGACATAGTGCGCTGGTGGGGCGCCCGTGGGATCGACGGATTCCGCCTGGATGTGATCAACTACATCTCCAAACGAGTGGGCCTGCCGGACGGGGACGAGGGCGTTGGCCGTCTGATGGGCTTCGTCGGGATCGAGCACTACTTCTTCGGCCCGCAGTTGCATGAGTACCTGCGGGAGCTGCGGGCCAGGGGCTTCACCCGGAGGCCGACTGATCCGCCCCCGGCGTCGACGGTGCACGCCCGCCGCGGTGTTGACCCGCCCGCTGAACCGCTACCTCCCGACCCGGCCGGCGTGATGGTCGGGGAGACCCCCGGTGTGGGTGTGGAGATGGGCAAGCTGCTCAGCAGCACCGGCCGCGCCGAGCTGGACCTGGTGTTCAACTTCGATGTGCTCGAGCCCCCGGGGAGAATTCGCTGGGATGACTATCGCTACGACCTTCGCTACCTGAAGCGGTACTACCAGGACTACCTGGACCGCACCGGCCCAGCGGACCGGATCGCGCTGTTCCTGGAGAACCATGACAACCCGAGGATGGTCTCCAAGGTCCTCGGTCCAGACGCGGCCGACGCGGAGTTGCGCACCGCGGTCGCCAAGGCGCTGGCCACCATCCAGCTCACCCTGCCGGGCACGCCGTTCCTATTCCAAGGTCAGGAAGTGGCTGCCATCAACCAGGACTTCACCTCGGTGGAGCAGTTGCGCGACGTCGAGGCCCGCAATCGGATCGATGAGCTTCGCGCCGCAGGACACTCCGAGCCGAGTGCGCTGCGGCAGGTGCTGCCCGGGGCACGTGATCATGCCCGGGCGCCGATGCGCTGGGAGCCCGGCGCGGCCACCGGGTTCACCGCCGGCATCCCCTGGCAGGTGGGTGCCGAGGACTCCAGCGGCTTCACCGTCGCCGAGCAGGCCGCTGAACCCGATTCGGTGCTGGCCTTCTACCGGTCCCTGATCCGGCTGCGGCGAGCTCACCCGGCCCTGGCCGATGGCGAGGTGACGTTCCTCTATCCACGTCGGCGCAACTACTTCGCCTGGCTGCGCACTCTCCCGGGCGAGCGGACGTGGCTGGTGGAGGTGAACCTCAGCGGGCGACCGATCCGCCGGCCACGCCGGTCAGTGCCGGCAGCGGATGCCCAGGTGGTACTCAGCACCGGCGACCACCGGAGCCGGCTCATGGCCCCCTACGAGGTGGTGATCGCGCGGCTGGGCGCCGAGAGCTGAGGCATCGGCGCCACTACCCCGCCACACCGCCGCGAGCGGCGCGCCCACGCGCTCACCCGCCGCAGGACACGCGCTCACACCGCCGCAGGACACGACCGTCGCCCAGGGGGCACGGAATTCCGGGCCCCGCCGCGAATATCGTGACCCCTCGCGAGGGGCTCGGGCCGGCACCCGGCGCCCGGCACCCGGCACTGGTGCTCCGCGACCGGTGCCCAGGTCCCGACGACGTGCCGGGTCAATGTCGGCGGTGGGTCCTACTGTTCTCGCCATGAAGGAGACACCCGAGGAAGTTGCGGCACTACAGAACCTGATGGACCGATCGCACGGCGGTGCCAGTGCGCACCTGCAGATGATCATCAACGACGACCGCCGCCTCACCGCAGAACAAGTGGTGGAGCTGACGACCGGGATGAAAGTGCTGAGTCTGGCTACTGTCACCGCGCGCGGTGAACCGAGAATCAGCGGGGTCGACGGCCACTTCCTGCACGGCAGTTGGACCTTCGGTACCGACGGGGGCTCGGCGAAGGCACAGCATATGGCCGTTCGGCCATCGGTCAGCCTGGCCCACCTCGACGGTGAACGCATCGGCATCTTCGCCCATGGCACTGCACGCCAGTTAACCCCGCAAGACCGTGACTTCGGCGAAACCGTCGAGCACTGGACCTCCCACTACGGCTCCGATCCCACCACGTGGGGACCGGACGTGCGCCTTTATCGACTGGAGCCGTCCTGGCTGGTGGGGTACGGGACGACGTCCTGACCCCTGCGGGCCGCTTCCGGACACCGAGGGCGTTCATGCACCTCCGCCAACCCGGTACGCCTCCGCCGGGCTCGAGAAAATAATGGTGCCTGCTTCGCGCCCTCAATAGCCTGGGCCTATGCAGAGCTATCCACCGCTGTTGGTCCGGGTCCGCACACCACGGCTCGAACTGCGCGGTGCCAGCGATGACCTGCTGGACCGGCTCGCACCCCTGGTGTTCGCCGGAAAAGCCGCCGCCGACCCGCCGCCCTATGACGACCCGATCTCCCTGTATGAACCCAACCCGCAGACGCGGGTGCTCTCCTGGCTCCAGGGGGTGTGGCGAGCGCGCGGCCTGGCGGGCAAGGACCTGTGGCGGTTGTCTTTCGCGGTCACGGTCGACGAAGAGCCGGTGGGTATGCAGGACGTGGTCGGTCAACGGGTCGCCGACCGCTGGCACACTGAGACGTTCTCGTGGCTGTCGAGGGACCTGCGCGGCACAGGGCTCGGCAAGGAGATGCGTCAGGCCGTACTGCATCTGGTCTTCGACGGCCTCGGCGCCGAAGAGGCGACCAGTTCCGCCTTCGTGGACAACACCGGCTCCAACGGCGTCTCAGCGGCGCTGGGTTATCAACGCAACGGTACCGACTGGGCCACTCGGCAAGGTGATCCCGGTCAACTCCAACGCTGGCGGTTGACCCGGCAGGCGTGGATACCTACCCGGCGCCCCGATATCCACCTCGAAGGCACCGGCCCGTGCCGTACCGCCCTGGGGCTCCCCTCCCACTAGGGACTGGACTCCCGTACCGGGCCGTGGTCATCTCCACCTACCCAGGGAGGTGGTGAACGCTAGTACCCGCCGGATGCGCCGTCGTCGGCCACCACCAGGTCACCGGAACTGACATCGGACCGGTCCAGGTCTGGCAGCAACAGCCCGGCTTCATCCCCGGGCCCGGCCTGGTCCCCGGGTCCGGTCTGATCGGCCCGCCGCCGGGTTAGCTCGACCCCGTTCACCCTGCTGCGAACGATGACCTGTCCTTCGCGCAGGATCGCAACCGCATCACCGAGGGTCACGGTGCCGGAGGTCACGGTCCCGGCCACGACAGTGCCGCGGCCGGTGATGGTGAACGCCTCACTGACCTCAAAGCGCAGGTCCGCGGGCCGACCTGGGTCAGTTGCGGCAGGAGTATGCGCCGTCGTCGGCCCCGCGGCTGGCCCGCCGGTACCAGGCGCTGGCGTGCCTGTGGACCCGGCGGGAGCAGTCGATGCGCCACCGGAGCGCTGGATCCGCATCACCGTCAGCGCCATGATGAGCCCGGTCAACAACGCCACTGCGACGACGACCCAAACGCCGAGCTCCGGTTCGACGAGCTCGAGGACAAAAACGGCGACGACGGCGGCCATCAGCAGGGCACCGTTGATGATCGCGGTCCGGATCAGTAGCCGCTGGTTGTTGGCCGCCGTGGACCGCCGAGCACCTGGATCTTCGGAGCCCGGACTGGGCACTGGCGTCTGCTTGGGGATGTTCGCTTCGCCACCGGGTTCGAAAGTCACGGCCTGACGGTAGCACCAGGCAGCCCCGGCCCGGTGGGGAATCCACGGGCCGAATCAGCGCAGCCGGTCTAGGGGCCCTGGCCCTCCCCGGTGACCACATTGGTCACCAAGAGGGAGCCGTCGGCGGTCAGCACCACACCCGAGCCCTGAGCCGCCAGCGCCTCGGGGACGGCAAGGTCTGCATCTCCCTCGTCGAAACCCACGGCTGTCTCGCCGGTCAGCGCGTTGATCGCTCGCAGGCCCGATCCCTCCTGCACATACCCGATGACACCGCCAACGCCTCGGATAGTGGACTCCGGGGCAGCGGCCCGGTTCCAGATCTGCTCCCCGTCCGGGTCATACCCGTGCAACTGTTCGCCGACCTGGACTACGCGGGTTCCGGTACTCATGTCGGTGCTGACATCATGGACATCCTCGGCGATGATTTGCCCGTCGGTGACGTCGATGAGAGTCGGTGGGTGCTCGTCCTGAGCAAGGAGGGCGATTCCCGGGCCGGGCTCGATTCCGGGAACAGCCCTCGGTGTCGGCTCCGCCTCGCCATCCTGGCGCCAGAGTTCGTCCCCGTCCCGGGTCGACACTGCGACCAGGTCCGGGCCATCGCTGATCACGGCTGTCCCGTGGTACTCACCGATCACCTGCTGTTCCTCGGTCTCATCCAGAACGGGTTCGCCGGTGTCGGCGTCCAGGGCCACTCGCGGTCCAGTCGCGCCCATCGGCTCAGCCGACGGCTCGGCGTAGACCAGCCCCGGCCCCTGGTGCGGGCCGGGCACCTCGACCGGGCCCCAGAGCCGGCCGCCGGTGTGCAGGTCATAAGCGCTCGCGCTGAACTCGGCCAGGCCGTCATCTCCCTCGTGCTGGTCGGACAGGACGGCGATCGTCTGGTCCTCGGAGGTACGGGCCAGGGTAAAGCCGATGCAGCTCGCCGGCCGCTCGACCTCCCACCGGATCACCCCCTCGGAGTCGATGGCGCTGAATAACAGTCGGTCGCCGTGCTCGCCGGCCCCCACGAAAATTCCGTCCAGTTGCTGGGCCGGGGTGTCCCAACCGGGGTCGACTACCTCCAGCCCCTGAAGCTGAACCGGCAGCCGGACCTCGGGGTCGTCGATTCGCGGCGCCGGAGTCTCCACCACGTTCACCTCGCGCTCAATCGGCTCCGATTGCTGCTCGGTATCTTGCTGCCCGGTGTCGCTGCAGGCAGCCAGCAGCAACAAGCCCGCCAAGGACAGCCCGACGGCACTGCGGGCCGTCCCGAAACGAGGGCGGGTGCCGGTGGGCCGGCTACGCCACATCACCGTGTTCCTTGTGGTTCATCGGAAGCCGGCGAGTCTGCGTGAGCCCCCGGGGTACTGCGCCGCCGCGCGAGGCGCCAGAGCACGAGTACCAGCACCACCGCCGCCAGGATCGCCGCGATGTCCACCACCGGATGGGCCAGCACGCCAGTGCTCTGCTGCAACCAGGCCTGGATCTCGATCGGCACCAGCTGCGGGGCACCGACGAACCCGTTGGTGACCCAGAACGCCACCCCGACCAGCGCGATCAACGCACCGGTCACGATCGAGGTGCTGTGCAACGTCCGGCCGAAAATCGTCACCGGCCGGCCCCGCAGCAACCTGTGTGCCCTGGGCCCCAGTCGCTGCCAGGCCGCGGCCAGTAGCAGCAGCGGGACGACCATACCCGCCCCGTATACCGCCAGCAGCAGTCCCGCGGCTGGCACATCGCCCCCGGCCGCGGCCAGGGTCAGCACAGCGCCCAGGATCGGACCGGCACAGAATCCGGCCACACCACTGGCCGCACCGAACAACAGTGACCGCACCAGACCGGTGCGGTTCGTAGCCGAGGAGCGAAGCCGGTTAGCACCGGGCAGCGCCCGAGAAAGGTCGAAACCCAGTCCAAGCATCTGCGCCAGGCCCAGGACGATCAACACCAACGCGGTCACCGCCACAATCGCTGCCCGCTGAGTGGCGAAGATCGCGCCCAGGGCGCCCACACCCAGCCCCAGAGGCACCAGAGTGATGGTCAGGCCCAGGTAGAAGACCCCGGTGTGCAACAGGAGGCGTGGTCCCGATCCCACCTGGGCGGCGAAATAGGCCGGCAGCAGCAGCGCCCCGCACGGACTGAGCAACGCCAGCACACCACCGACGAATGCCGCGAGCAGACCGATCTCCACCTCAGTCGCCCGCGTCCTGCAGAGCGGTCTCGATGGCGTCGATGAAGACGTCGGTGGGTTGGGCACCCAGGATCGCCTCACCGTCGACGATGAAGGTGGGAGTGGAGTGTGCTCCGATGTCGATGCCCTCCTCGGCGTTGGCCCGCACCTGCTCGTGAGTCTCCTCGGCGTCCATATCGGCGGCGAACTGGTCGGTGTCCAGCCCGAGCTCAGCGGCGATCTCCACCAACTGCTCCTCGCCCAGTGCCCGGGGACTACGGATATCCCCGCCCGCGAAGAGTTCATCGTGGTAGGCCCAGTAACTATCCTGCAGCGCGGCGGCATAGGCCGCCCGCGAGGCTCGTTCGGATTCCTCACCGAAGACGTTCACATCGCGCCACTCCACCCGCAGATCACCTGCTTCGATGTAGCCGGCCAGCTCCGGGAACGTCTCATGGTTCCACGAAGCACAGAACGGGCACTGGTAGTCGGAATAGACGACGATCGCCACCGGTGCGTCGAGAGGACCGGCAGTGAGGAGATCATCCGCATCGCGCCGTTCCAACTCGGTCAGGTCCGGTTCCTCGACCTCGATGACCTCATCGGGTAGATCCTGCTCGTCCCCGGCGGTCTGGGTGGCGTCCGGTCCGGCCTGGGTCCCGTCGTCGACCTCGCCGCCACCGGAGCCTGCTCGCACCACCACGAACGCGATCAACAAGCCGGCGACCACGATCACCAGCACCGGGAGCAGCCAGCGTCTGGGGCTGCTCGCTGGCCCTTGTCTGGCCATCTGTGCTCCTTGAAAGTCGGATCGTGCACCGGGCGTGCGAATAGTCGGCATCTCGCGCCTAACCAACTATGCACCATAGTCGACTACGCAGCATAGTTCCCGTGTGGCATAGTGCACACATGCCCAAGCTTCCACGCCCCTCACCCACGCTGGCTGTTCAAGGGCTGCGGTTGTGGACCGCCCGGCAGGTCAGAGCAGCGGTCCTGGCCACCGTGCTGACCGCGACAGTGATCGGACTGGCCACCGTGCTGATTCCGAACCCGGTGTTCGGGCGGGACATTCCCACCGTGGCGTGGAACTACCCGGTATGGATCATGCTCTCCATCCTGACCGGCATGCTGATCGCCACCTATGTGCGCCCCGGCGGTGCTCCGAGCGCCGCCACCGCCGCGCAGAGCGAACCTCCCGGTGCCGCAGCCAGCGGCCGGCTCGGAACGATCGGAGCCATCCTGGGTTGGTTCGCCGTCGGCTGTCCGGTATGTAACAAGATCGCGCTGTTGGCGCTGGGTTACGCCGGGGCACTGACCTGGTTCACACCCATACAGCCCTTCTTGGCCGCCGCCGCGATCCTCCTCTCCGGGCTGGCCCTGGTCTGGCGATTACAAGGGCAGGTCGCCTGCCCGGTACCGGCGCCACTGGAGGCCGTCCGGTGAGCGAAACCACCCCCACCAACGGCCACACCTGGAACCTGGGCCCCCTGGAGACCAAAGTGATGGGAGCGCTCTGGAGCCACGGGCCGCTGACGGTGCGCGAGGTGATCGACCAGCTGGGCGAACCGCTGGCCTACACCACCATCGCGACAGTACTGGGCAACCTGCAGCGCAAGGAGCTGGTGCAGCCGAAGCGGATCGGACGATCGGTGCAGTACCGGCCCCGGATCAGCAGTGGCGAACACGGCGCCCGGTTGTTGCAGCAAGCATTGCTGGGCACCCAGGACCGGGAGGCCTCGATCCTGCACTTCGTGGAGTCGATGGCCGAGGAGGACGCTCAGCTATTGCGCGACTACCTCGATCAACGCCATAGGAGCGGTTCATGACCGGCCTGCTCCTGCCGTTCGGCGTCGCAGTATTGCTGGCCGCATCGGCCCTGGCCGGACCAGCTGTGCTGCGGCGGGCCGCGCCGGCACTGTCCAAGCACCCGCGGTTCGCGCTGATTCTGTTGCCGGCTGTCGCCGCGTTGTGGGTCCTGACCCTGCTGGCACTCGGGCCGATGCTGGCCTGGGCGATGTCCGGTCCTGCCCTGCTGAGTGGCGTGGCCGGTGACGTCTGCCAACGGTGTATCGATGCTGCCAGCCCATTCGCAGGCCAGGTGAGTTCCGCGGTGCCCAGCCTTATCCTGATCGCACCGGCTGTGGCGCTGGCCCTCACCGCCGCCCTGATCGCTGTCTTACACGTCTTGCGCCGGACCCGGGGCTCTAGGCAGGTGCTGCACCAGATCCGCCGGTGCAGCGACCGGATCCGGATCGACGGCGTGCCGATCCTGGTCACCGACTCCCCGATGCCAGTGGCAATGTCCCTTCCGGGCCGGGCCGGTGGTGTGGTCCTATCCACGGCCACGCTGCAGCTCCTCGAAGCAGACGAGTTGGCTGCCGTACTGGCCCACGAGCAGGCACACCTACGTCAGCGACACCACACTATCGCCGTGATCACCAGCGGCCTGGCCCGGTCCCTGCGGTGGGTGCCCCTGGTGCGGGAGATCGATGCGGTTCTTCCCCACTACCTGGAGATTGCCGCCGATGAGGCAGCGGTGCGGCAAACCGGTGTGCCGGCCATGGCCAGTGCCCTGCTCAAGCTGGGCACCCGCCCACACGCCGCACCAGATAGCGCTGCCCTCCACGCCGCCGGGCCCGAACGGATCGGCCAGTTGGTCGCTCCCCTGCCCCCGCGGCTGGGATTCGGTGCCGCGCTGACCCTACTCTCCACCCTGGCGATCCTCGCCGTGACCAGCACGGTGGTCCACACCCTCTACCTGGCGGCTCTGGCCACGGGCTGCCTATGAAGCGCCCGGGCCGGGCCGGGCTCTGAGGCCACCGGACTTGTCCTCAGAACCGCGATTGCATCAGGCCCGCGGTGAAGAGTCAGCACACATCCGGTGCAGCCGGTCACGCCGATGCCACGATCATGTGTCAACTCGGCAACGGACCCCGTCCCGGGCCCGAACCCTCGCTACGGTGCCAGCATGAAATCGATCACGAAGGCATTCCTCGCGCTCCTCGCCACACTGTTGCTGGTCACTGGCTGCTCCTCGGCCTCGGACAGTTCTGGCGGGGCCGGTGACCGACACAACTCCGCCGCCGAACCGGAGATGGCCACGGGGGAGGGAGCGGACGCCGATACCGACGCTTCCGGCACGGACGTCGACGTCGAGGCAGACCGGGAGGTGATCACCACCGCCCGGGCCACCATCGTGGTCGCCGATCCCGCCCAGTCGGTGACCGAGATCGCCGAGGTGGCCGAAAACGCCGGCGGGAGGGTCGACGAACGATCGGTCAGCACCCCCAACGAGCAGTCCAGCAACTCCCACGCCTCGGCCCGGATGACGGTCCGGGTCCCCGCCGAGGAACTGGACGGCATACTGGTCTCACTGGAAGACCTAGGTGAGGTACGCGAGCTGTCCCAGGAGGCTGAGGACGTCACCCAGGAGGCCCAGGATCTCGACGCCCGGATCGAGGCCCTGGAGACCTCGACCGAGCGGTTAACCCAGATCATGGCCGACGCCGACGACAGCGCCGATCTGATCGCTGCCGAGGACGCACTCAGTGAACGTCAGGCCCAGTTGGAATCGCTGCAGGCCCAACGCGCCCACCTGAGCGACCAGGTAGCGATGTCCACCCTGCACCTGCAGCTGAGGGCCGATGCTGAGCCCACGATCGAGGCGGGCGGGTTCCTCGGCGGCCTGCAGTCCGGGTGGCACGCCCTGGTCTCCTTCACCAGCGGCCTGCTCGTGGCCGCCGGAGCGGTTCTGCCGTGGCTGGTGGTGCTGGCGATCCCGGGCACCGCACTGGTACTGGCACTGCGCCGTCGCCGTCGTCGTCGTCGTGCGCAAGCAGCTGCGGCCGCCCCGAGCGGGGAGCAACAACTGACCGGTGACGAACCCCCGGCCACGTAAGAGCCGGGAGCTGTCGGCGGCGGGCGCGGAATACCTCGTCCGCCGCCGGCGCTTGGCTGAACATGGATGCCGACGCCCTCGCCAACCTGTTCACCACCACCAGCCACGGGGTGCTGGCCACCCTGAAGCGCGATGGCAGACCCCAGCTGTCGAACATCCTCTTCGCCTGGGACCCAGAAGAGCGCGAGGCGGCAATCTCAGTGACCGACGGCCGGGCCAAGACCCGTAATCTGCGCCGCGACCCCCGGGCGAGCTTGCACGTCCAGTCCGCCGATGGCTGGTCCTACGCCGTAGGTGAGGGCACCGCTGTGATGACCGAGGTGGCTCGCGAGCCGCACGACGCTGCCACAGCGGCCCTGGTCGACCTGTACCGCCGGATGGGAGGCGAGCACCCGGACTGGGCCGAATTCCGCCAGGCCATGATCGACGACGAACGGTTGGTGCTGACCGTCCGAATAGAGCGCTTCTACGGCATGGTCCGCTGACTTTCGCTGGCAGCGAACACACCCCGTATCCGGGAATTGAGTCGGGTCGACTCAAGTTCTACCTGATAGCCACCACACCTATCAGGAGGAATCATGAGCAACTTGTCTATCTGGACCCGCCGTCACCCAGCTGCGGAGTTCGACACTCTGGTGCGCAACGCCTTCGGCCCGAACGCGCTCAGCGGCGGATTCAACCCCGCCGCCGAGACCCTCCGGGACGGCGCGGACGCGGTGATCCGGCTGGAGCTGCCCGGAGTGGACATCGAGTCTGACGTCCAGGTCGAGGTGACCGGTGGACGTCTGCAGATCCGCGGGGAGCGTCGCGATCAGCGCACCGGGGAGCCCACCGGCCGGGACCTGTCGGAGATTCGCTACGGCACCTTCGAGCGCACCTTCCGGTTGCCGGCGTCGGTGAGCGCAGCCGACATCAGTGCCGATTACCACGCCGGGGTGCTCGAGGTCCGCATTGCCGGTGCCTACGCCGGCACCGAGCCGCAGCGGATCGCGATCGGCAACTCGGCCCCGGCCGAGCCCCTCGAGCAGCCCGCTGAGGCCACCGAGGAGTAAGGACCGGCCGGTCGCACACACGCAATGGGCGGGTCTGCACGGAGGGTGCAGACCCGCCCATCTGCGCGCGGGGAGCTTCAGGCCGCGGTGAGGTGCAGACCGTTCGGGCCGACGGCGAACCTCACCTGGTCCAGGCCGCTCACCCCGGCATCGGCCTCAGCCAGTTCGGTCAGGTCATGGGTGCCGCCCACTGCGAGCACCACCGCACCGGCCGCCTTGCCGGAGCGGATACCGGCCGGGGCGTCCTCCACCACCAGGCACCGGCTGGGCTCGAAGCCCAGCCGGGCAGCGCCGAGGTGGTAGGGCTCGGGGTGGGGTTTACCGCGTTCGACGTCGTCTGCGGTGACCACCGTGGCCGGCGGCTCCAACCCGGAGGCCTCGATGCGGGCCCGAGCCAGCGCCCGGGTACAGGAGGTGACGATCGCCGCACGCTGGGCGGGCAATCCGGCCAGCATGTCGGCGGCCCCGGGGAGCACCTCGATGCCTGCGGTGTCGGTGAGCTCCAGTTCCATGATCCGTGCGATGGCCACGCCCACCTGATCGGCCGGGACCAAACTCGGCACCACCAGGGCAGCCGGTACCCCGTGCCGGACCCGGAACTTATCGGCATCGGGCAGGCCGAACTCACCGGCCCAGCGGCGCCAGGCCCGGTCCACGCTGGCGGTGGAGTCGACCAGCGTGCCGTCCATGTCGAAGAGCACCGCATCGAAGGTGCGTCCTGCGAACGCCTCGAGGGGCGAGGGCAGGCTAGTTCCAGATGCCGTCATCGTTCTCCACCTGGGAGCCGTGGGTGAGCCAATTGCCGTCGGTGATCTCGGAGATCTTCAGCCCGCTGTTGCCCAGGTATCGAAACTGCATAGCCGTCAGCCTACGCACTCCGGCACGCGCAAGTCGCCGGGGCCGGGCCCCTTCTCAGCCGGCCCCAGCGACGAGATCTCGCGGCTCAGGCGGTCTGGCCGGAGTGCTTACCCTCGCCGAACTCCTCGACGATCTTGTCGTTGAACGCCGGTAGGTCAGCGGGGGTCCGACTGGAGACTAGGCCCTCATCGACGACTACTTCCTCATCCACCCAGGTGGCACCGGCGTTGCGCAGATCGGTCTTCAGACTGGGGAACGAGGTGAGCGTCCGGCCCCGCAACACATCGGCATCGGCGAGGATCCAGGGTCCGTGGCAGATCACCCCGACCGGCTTGTGCTGGGCGAAGAAGTCCCGGGTGAAGGACACGGCGTCGGCATCCATGCGCAGCTTGTCCGCGTTCGCGGTGCCGCCGGGCAGCACGAGCCCATCGAAGTCGGCTGCCGAGGCGTTCGCCGCAGCCTGGTCCACCTGCTGGGCGTGGCCCTTCTTACCCTCCAGCTCACCACTCTCTGGGGAGACCAACACCGCTTGCGCACCTGCGGCGGTCACCGCTTCCCAGGGGCTGGTGAGTTCACTGTCCTCATATCCATGGGTGGACAGGAACGCAATCTTCTTGCCGCTCAGATCAGCCATTGTGGCTCCTTCCATCACGTGTATCGGCCCCTTCTCACGCTAGCCTGCTCGCCGGCGGAACGCGCGCCGAGAGCATCGGGCCTCGAGTGCCTGGTGCCCGGGGCCAGGTGGGGCACCGGCAGCTGGCCGGCGCCGACTGGCGCTGACCGGCGCTGACCGGCGCTGACCGGCCGGCCGGGGCGTTCGGCCACCGCGCTGCGCACCCCGAGCGCTCGGACCACCCCGGCCGGCCTACTGGCCACCCATCCCCGTGGTCGCCACCCCCCGAACGATCTGACGCTGGAAGAACATGAACACGATCAGCAGCGGCAGGGCGGCGATCATCGCCGAGGCCATCACCCGCGCGTATTGCAGGCCGTAGGCTTCCTCGACTGTCGCCAGACCGACCGGGATCGTCATCAGCGATGCATCGGTGGTGACGATGAAAGGCCACAGGAAGTTGTTCCAGGCACCGATGAAGACGAAGATCGCGACGGCCACCAGGATCGACCGGGAAAGCGGCAGCACCACTGTGGCAAAGGTCCGCCAGGGTCCGGCACCGTCGACACGGGCGGCGTCGATCAGTTCTTGGGGTATCCCGTCGAAGAACTTCTTCAGGATGAAGACCATCACCGGTGCCACCACCTGCGGCAGCACGATCCCGGCGAACGTGTCGACCATCCGGAACATCTGCATCTGCTGGAACAGCGGAACGATCAGGATCTGGGCCGGCACCATGATCGAGGCAACGGTGATCGCGAACAGGATCGCCCGGCCCCGGAACAACGTCTGGGAGAAGGCGTAGCCCGCCATCGCTGAGATGGTCACCGTGATGACCGTGACCAGGACCGCCACGATGGTGGAGTTGAGCATCCACAACGGCAGCGCGCCCTGGGTCAGCACCTGCACGTAGGCCTGCAGGGTCCAGCCATCCTCGGGCACCAGGGTGGCGGCCATGGCCGCGTCCACCTCTGTCTTGAACGAGGTGATGAACGCCCAGACGAACGGCGTCAGCCAGATCACGGCCATCACGATCAGCAGGATCATGGCCAGGGTGCGCGCCGAGTTGCTGGACCCCAGCACCAGCCGGGTGGAGCGTCGGTTCTCCGCGGCCCGGACGATCGCCCGGCGCTTGGCGACCTCCGGAAGGACGAGGGAGGGTGCGGCCATCTCAGGCCTCCTTCCGGGAGGCGAAGAGCCGGGTCAGGGCCACCGCCACGATCAGGGCGAAGAAGATGAAGGAGATGGCAGCGGAGTAGCCGAGCCGGTAGTTCACGAACCCGGTGTCATAGATATAGACCAGCACCGAACGGGTGCTGCCCTCCGGTCCGCCCGAGGTGAGCAGGTAGATCTGGTCGAACACCTTCAGCGAGGCGAGCAGCTGCAGCACCAGCACCACCCCGGTAATCCGGCGCAACTGCGGCAGGGTGACCGACCACAACCGTCGCCACGCACCGGCGCCGTCGATCGCTGCCGCCTCGTACAGGTGCTCCGGAATGGCCTGCAGCGCGGCCAGGTAGAGCAGGAAATTGAACCCGACTGTCCACCACACTGTGACCGCCGCGATCGACCACATCGCGAACCGCTCGTCGATCAGCCACCCCACCGGTTCCAGGCCTAACCCGGTCAGGATGGTGTTGAACAGACCGAACTCGGGGTTGAACATCCAGGCCCACACATCGGTGACCACCACCACCGGCAGGAGGAAAGAGGCGAAGAACGCGAACCGCCATAGCCACTGTCCGGGTAGGCCGGTGTAGACCAGCAGCGCCATCACCAAGGCGACAATGACCAGCGGGATCGTGCTGATCACCGTGAAGAACAGCGTCTGGTAAAGCGTCTGCCACATCTGCGGGTCGGCGAACGCCTCGATGTAGTTGTCCAACCCGATGATGTTCGGATCAGTGCCGATCAGGCTCCGGTCGGTCAGGCTCATCCACAGCCCGTAAACGATCGGCCAGACCAGGAAGAGCAGAAAGACCAGCGCGAACGGCGCCAGGAACCAGTACCCGCTCATCCCGCTGTGCAGCCGTTGTGCCCGGCGATCGGCGTCACGTCGCTCGGATCGGACCTCCTTGCCGGGCGGTACCGGCGGGGCCGCGGAGATCGCAGTAGTCATCGCACGCACTCCTTGCTCATGCCGGCGCCGGCGTCTCGAGGAAGGTGTTCATCTCGCTCACCATCGCGTCCACGGCGTCGGCGGCTGTTCGATTACCCTGCAGCGCCGCTGACATCGCCTGGGACATCCGGGTCTGGAAGTCTGAGCCCGCCCCGGTGAACCACACCGGCGGATCTAGAAACACCCACTCCCCAGCCTCGGCATAGTCCGACTGCGGTTCCAGCGCCTGGTACTCCGGAGACTCGATCGTCTCGGTCAGGGTCGGGATATGTCCGGCTTCAGCCCATCGGTGTCCCTGGCGAAGCAAGCCGGCCAGCACCTCATAGGTTGCCTCCCGGCGCGCCGGGTCGGTGTCGATCTGCCGCGGTAGCACGTAGGCATGAGACTCACCGAAAGAGGCTGGTTCGTCGAAGATGATCGGCATCGGGGCACCACCGATGTCCGGCACCGCTTCACGCAGGGCATTCAGTTCCCAGTCACCGGAGATGATCATCCCCGACCTCGCGGAGCTGAAGTTGGCAATGGCGGTGCCGTAGTCGCTGTTGCGGGCGGTGACCGTGCCGTCGAGCATCGACTGCATGAACTCCAGGACCTCGGTCGCCGCGCCGTAGTCCAGCTCCGCAGGGCGGCCCGGGGTCAGATCGTACTGCCCGCCCTTCTGCCCGTAGAGCCCCCAGAACAGCCGCCACGCCTGGGCGTCGTCGCCCAGGTAGCCGTAGGCGATACCGGTGTCCTCGGTGACCTCGGCCATGGCGCGGCCGGCGTCGAGAAACTCATCGGGGTTGGTGATCTCGATCAGCTTGCCGTTGGCGTCCAGCAAACCCGCCGGACCTGCGATCTCGGGGTTGAAGAAGGTGACCACTGGATGGGTGTCGAGCGGCAGCGCGTACAACTCGCCCTCATATAGCGCCCGCTCCCACAATGCCGGCGGAAAGTCCGATTCGTGGATCCCAACTTGGGCGAGCAGGTCCAGGTCGAACGGTTCCAGCAGACCACCGGGGGCATACCCGATCAGCCGGGACAGGTGGATCACCGCCGTCTCCGGAGCTCGCCCACCGGCGGAGGCCATCGCCAGCGTGGTGTAGTAGGGAGGTCCCCACGCCAACGTGGTGCGGTCGATGGTGATGTCGGGGGCCTCGGCGCGAACGTCGTCGAGCATCTCATCCATCAGCTCGCCGTCAGCGCCGCTGAGCAGGTCCCAGACTCGGACCAGCGGTTCGTTGGCGGCGGCACTGCGCACGCTGCCACAGCCGGCCAGGGCACCGGCGGCGAGGAAACCGCCGCCGGCCATCGCCCCACGAAGCAGCGACCGGCGAGAAAGCCCGGTGCGAGCCGACGGCGCACCAATGCGCCATCGCTGGTGGTGGGGGACGTGGGTCATCGGTGACCTCCGGTACGACGCGTCGTCGCGTCGGAATTCAATCGTGTCGGGGTAGGCCCGGGCCTACCCTGGATTCTAACGTTGTGTTCTAACGTTGTATAGAATGTGCGGTGATTTGATCCTTGTCAAGGACGCCGGAGGGAGCAGACTGTGGACGTGCCCGAACCCGATCCCGTGCCGCGTGCTCCGAAGCGGACCCGCCCCGGCATCAAGGATGTGGCGGCGATGGCTGGCGTGTCCTGGAAGACCGTCTCCAACGTCATCAATGGCACCGCGGCGGTACGCCCGGCCACCCGGGCCCGGGTGGAGGCGGCAATCGAGGAACTCGGCTACCGGCCCACCCTCTCCGGCCGGCACCTGCGCCAAGGACGCAGCAACCTGCTGGCCCTAGCGATCGCCGACCTGCGCCTGTCCTACTTCTCCGACCTCGCCCACGCCGTCATCGAAGCGGCCGGTAAGAAGGGGTACACGGTCCTGCTCGACGAGACGTTCGCCGAGGAGGACCGCGAGCGCCACGCCGCCCACGGCTTCGGGGTGCACCTGCTCGATGGTCTGATCTTCTCCCCGCAGACCCTGCCCCGGGACGAGGTGCTGCGGGCCGGGCAGCAGCTGCCGACCGTGCTGCTCGGGGAGCACGCCCTGCCGGGCCCAGATGAGCACGTGCCGGTCGATCGGGTGCTGATCGACAATATCGCCTCGGCACGAGAGGCGACCGAGCACCTGTTGGCCACCGGCCGGCGCAAGCTCGTTTTCCTCGGTGCGGACATGGACGAACAGGACAGCGCCGGAGCGTTGCGCCGGGATGGCTACCTGCAGGCGCTGGGCAGCGACGCCACCCCGGTGGTGTTACCGACCACGATCTTCTCCCGCACCGAAGGCCTGGAGCACACGGCCGCATTCCTCGCAGAGGCCGGGCCCGGCGCCCTGGACGGGCTGATCTGCGCCAACGACCAGCTGGCCATCGGGGCGATGCTAGCTCTGCGCCGGGCCGGCCTGCGGGTGCCCGAGGACGTGGGCGTCCTGGGCTGGGACGGATCCGAAGAGGGCTACTTCGCCAATCCGGGCCTGACCACGATCACCCCGGACCTCGACGACTTGGCCACACTCGCCGTCAACCTGCTGCTGGCGCGGATCGATGGCACCGGCGGCCCGCCAGCGGTGCACCCCTTGCCGTACACGATGCACATCCGCGAGTCCACCCAGGCGACCTGAGCGAACCGACCAGCCTGCCGGGTGAGGCTGCTGCTCCGTCCGGGGTGCGGGTGTGTGGGTGCCGGTGCAAGTGCGGGTGTGGGGTAGCCGAGGTGCCCCAAACGCACTCACCTGTGATCGTGCGCGTGTGCGCCGTTCCAGTGTATCGGTGATTCAGGATGCCTGCCCGTGGCTTCGGCGATTTTGCCGCGCCGCTCAGTCGTTCAGCCTGTGGAGCCAGTAACCGGGTTCGCGGCGCTCGTGTGCGTAGGCGAGGATCAGGATCGTATCCGGTTCCACGGTGTAGACGATCCGGTAAGGGTATCCGCGAACGGCCTTGCTGCGGATCACGGTTCCGTCGTCAGTGGTCGTGAACGGCGGTGCGGCGTTCGGCCAGTGGGCCAGGTCTTTGCGCGCTTGCTGTGCTCGGTCGATGAGCGTCAGGCCGATCCCTGGTTCCTGCTCTTCGTACCAGCGCACGGCGGCGTCGAACTCGGCGACGGCTTCGGGGTGCTCCCGCTGGGGCAGGGTCATTCGGTGAGCGAGGCGCGCAACCGGGCGTAGTGCTCGTCAGCGTCCACCAGTTCGACGGCACCGGCGCGTATCTCTGCCAGTCGCTGGGCGGCCTCGGCACGCCAAGCGGCATCGATGTCGTTTGTGTCGCCTGCGTCGTGGAGGCTTTCGAGCAGGGCGTTGGCGACGACCGCGCGCTGATCGGCGTCGAGCGCGAGGCCGTCTCGGATCAGAGTCGCAGTGTCCGGTGTCATGTCTCCAAGTGTACGTCGAGCGCCCGACAATCGCCCGGAGCATCTTCTCTCACCCTGCGGGTCTGCTGTGAACCTCGGGTCATGCCGTCCATGCTCATAGGCTGCGCGTCGGCCCGTCGCGGTGCGGGTTTGTGGCGCGCGTGCCGAGGTAGTCGCGGCGGACTCGCTCGGCCCCGTACGACTTCCCAGCCGCGCGCCGTCGCATACGCGCGGCAATCGGCTTCCTGCCGGTCAACCCCGCGCTCGGTGCCCTCGGGGTCATCACTGATCCGCACATACACCACCACCCGCAACAGCAGCGGTTCCTGCACTGCCGCCTGCTCGGTGCCTATGGTTCGTTCCTGGTCATCGTGGCCCATCTCAGCCACCGCCTTCCTCACTCTCATCGAGAGGTAGGTGCGTTTACCGAACCTCGGCTACCCGGGTGTGGCCTGCGCGGGTGTGGCCTGCGCGGGTGTGGCCACAGCGGGGAGCAAGGTATGCTCAGCCCAGCAAATACAACGTTGTACTGGAGGCAGTACCTATGACCGCAGTCTCGACCGGAGCCGACACCCCGATCCCCCGCCCGGAATACCCCCGCCCGCAGATGGTGCGCCGGGACTGGCTGACCCTCAACGGTCAGTGGCAGTTCGAGATCGACAGCGGCGATTCGGGCCTGGAGCGCGGGCTGGTGCAGCGTGAGCTGAGCGATGCCATCGTGGTCCCCTTCGCCCCCGAATCCGAACTCTCCGGGATCGCCAACACCGACTTCCTCGAGGCGGTCTGGTACCGGCGCACCGTGCAGATCCCGGCGGACTGGGCCGGGCGGCGAACCCTGCTGCACTTCGGTGCGGTCGACTATGACGCCACTGTCTGGGTCAACGGCTGCGAGGTGGCGCGGCACCGGGGCGGGTTCTCCTCCTTCACCGCCGATCTGGGTGACATGGTGAGCCCCGAGCAGGAAGCCACCATCGTGGTACGGGCGCGGGACAGCCGGCACGGACCCCAGGCCCGCGGTAAGCAGGCCACCCGGTACGCCAACAGTGACTGTCACTACACCCGCACCACCGGAATCTGGCAGAGCGTGTGGCTCGAGCCGGTGCCGGAGGTATCCCTGCGCCGGCCCCGAATCACCCCGGACGTGGCCGGTTCGGCATTCCAGCTCACCCTGCCGCTCACGGGTAACCGCCCCGGGTGGAGCGTGCGCGCGCGCCTGCTCGACGACGGCGGTGAGGTGGTCAGCGCCCAGGTGCGTGCGGACGTGGACCTGGCACCGGGGCTGCGGCTGCAGATCCCCGCCGACCGAGTGCGGCTGTGGCAGGTCGGCGAGGGCTTCTGCTACGACCTGCAGATTGAACTGCTCGACGCCGACGGTGAGGTCGTCGACGCTGTGGACTCCTACGCCGGGTTGCGTTCGGTGGCCCTGGACGGCAATCGGGTGCTGCTGAACGGGCAAACCGTGTTCCAGCGCCTGGTCCTGGATCAGGGCTACTACCCCGACGGGCTGATGACCCCGCCCTCGGATGCGGCGCAGCGCGGCGATATCGAATTGTCCCTGGCAGCAGGCTTCAACGGCGCCCGGTTGCACCAGAAGGTGTTCGAGGAGCGCTTCCTTTACCACGCCGACCAGTTGGGTTACCTGCTCTGGGGCGAGTTCGGCGACTGGGGCATCGGCGGCTTCGGTCCGCGCAGCGACCACCAGCAGCCAGGTGCGGCGTTCCTCAACGAGTGGGCCGAGATCCTGCAGCGGGACTACTCCCACCCCTCAATCATCGGCTGGTGCCCCCTGAACGAGACGTGGCAGGTCCACCAGGACCGCATCACCGCCCTGGACACGGTCACGTGGGCGATGTTCACCACCACCAAACTCGCCGACCCCACCCGTCCGGTGATCGACGCCTCGGGCTACAGCCACCGGGTACCGGAGACCGACATCTACGACTCCCACTCCTATGAGCAGGATCCGCAGGCCTTCCGCCAGGAGCAAGCGGGCCTGGCCGATGGCAAGCCGTTCCTGAATACCCACAACGGCGAGACCATCTCGCTGCCGTACGCCGGCCAGCCCTACTTCGTCAGCGAGTACGGCGGTATCTGGTGGAATCCCGAGGAGGCCGCTGCCGCCGACGGCTCCGACCGCTCCCATTCCTGGGGCTATGGGCAGCGGGTGGCCGATGAGGAGGAGTTCCACGACCGCTTCGCCGGCCTGACCGAGGTGCTGCTGGGCGACGAGAACATGTTCGGGTACTGCTACACCCAGCTCACCGACGTCTTCCAGGAGCAGAACGGGATCTACCGATTCGATCGCACCACCAAGCTCGACGTCGACCGGGTCCGAGCAGTGCAGGCGCAACCGGCCGCCGTCGAGCTCCGGGACAACCCGCAGAGCTGAGCGTCTTACGGCGCTGGCTCAACGGCGCTGCAGCGGGTCGTAGCCCACCCGCAGCCACAGGTGCCGCGGAACCTGCTGGATGATCCCCAGCAGCAGGTTGAGATAGAAATCGATCGCCGTCTCGTCCTGACGCCCGGAGGTCCACACGTAGATGTCCTGACCTTCGATAGTGATGTTCCGACCGACCGCATCGGGCTGGAGCAGCCGCGCCATCATCCGCGGGTGGATGAAGTCGAAGGGGAACTGACCTTCGGGTCCCTGGACGCGCCAGGCGTCGTTGAAGGCTTGGGACTCGAAGCGGATGTCCTGACCGCCGAAGAACTTCGAGACCGAGGTGCCGAAGTTCTCCGGGGTCAGTTGCAGCCATGGCAGGACGGCAGGCAGGTGCAGCACCACCACGTGGAACCGGTGCGTGCTCTGGCTTTTTCCGCCGCCGGTGGAGTACTGGTAAGCGAAGGACAGTGCTTGCTCGCCGTGGAACATCCCGGTCATCACCTCGGTGGCTTTGCGCGACCGGCCGGTGTTGAACGGTGGGCTGCGCCACCGGTTCGCCAGTGAGTTCAGGCTGCGGTGGTAGGTCCAGCCGCGGTGGGCTGCCCACTGGGTCAGCCGGGCATGCCGCTTGCGCTGCACGTAGATGGTGACGACGACCACGACGCCGACGAAGATGATCCAGACGAGGTTCCCGACAATGGCGCCGGTGTCCATGCCGCACTCCTCGTGATCGATGGTCCATGGCCCGCAGGCTCAGCTCGCTGGGCAGCGTAGCAAGCACGCGCGGTCCTATCGATGGGCAACTCTGCCCACCGGTCAACACCGGCGGCAACGGCGAGGCAGCGGCTCGGCCCGGGCGGCAACGGGAGGCCGCCGCTCAGCCCGGGCGGCAACGGCGGGCGGCGGCTCAGCCCGGTCCGGTAACCTCACCCGGCCCGGGCGCGGCGCCCGCCTCGGCGGCCAGGGTGCTGATCCGGCGGGCCAGCTCCACGTCCCGGGAAGTAAGGGCCGAGACGTCGTGGCTGATCGTGCGCACAGTCAGGTGCGGATAGCGCAAGTCCACGTCGGGGTGGTGGTTCAGTTCATCGGCGACGACGGCGATCTGCCCGGTCAGTCTGGCGCCACCGGCAAAGTCCCCGGTGTGAAACAGGGCGCACAGCACGCCATCGATCACCCGCCAGTCATCGAGCCCGGCGGCGGAGATGGCCTCTGGCGAGATCGGCTGCTTGGGATCGACCATGGTCCCAGCCTGACACAGACCGCCGGCCCCGGCCCGGCGAACCCGCTACCACCCCCGCCGAAACCGGACCCTTGCGGTCAGGACGGTCTCGCCCGCGACCGTCCTCACTGCGGCCGACCGGTGGGTCCCGGGGCGGGTGGCAAATTCGGTGGCGGGGGGCGCCGCCGAAACGCGACGCTGGGCCGGTGAGCAACTACGTCATCGAGCCCGTGCCGGTTCCCGCCCCCGACGGGAAGCCCGACTGGCGCCTGCACGGACTGGCCGACATCCACGCCGAGGACTTCCGCGACGTGCTGGGCAATATCGACCTGGTCGACTCCGCCGAGCAGCGAGCCATCACCCTGGCGAATCAGCAGAGCAAACGCAAGGCGGCTCTCGTGGCCGTAGACCCCGGCCGCAGCCCGGGCGCCGAGGCGGTACTCGGTGGCTGCCTGCTCACCGCGCCGATCACGGACAACACCCACCTGGCATACGTCCACCTGGCCGTACGTGCCGCAGAGCGCCGCCGGGGCATCGGCAGCACGCTGTGGCAGCACGCGCTGGCCTGGACCCGAGACCAGAACCGCCACCTCGTGCTGAGTGACACGCTGCAGCAAGATGAACCGCCGGCCGATGTCCCCTATGCCTTGGCCGCACCGAACGGGATCGGCCGGATCGATACCCGCACCCCAGGAGCATGTTTCGCCCACGCGATGGGCTTCGAACTCGCCCAGGTCGAACGTCACTCCACCCAGGCTCTGCCCCTCGATCCAGACCTGCTGACCCGGGAGGCCGGTGCTGCCGAACAGGTCGCCGGTGACGACTACGACCTGGTCACCTGGCAGGACTCCGTCCCCGCCCAGTGGATGGATGGGATGGTCCAGATGATGACCGCGATGAGTACGGACGCACCGGCGGGCGCGGCGGACATCCGGGAAAAGACCTGGGACTCGGCACGTATCCGGCAGCGCGAACAGGTGGCCGCACAGATGGGCTACGCCATGATCACCACCGCCGTCCGGCACCGGGCGAGCGACGAGCTCGTCGGACACACCGAAATCGCCGTCGACTCCACCAAGCCGAGCGTGGCCTATCAGGAGAACACCGTGGTGCTGGCGCCACACCGCGGCCGCCGCCTGGGGATGGTGCTCAAGGCCGCCAACATCGCCCGCCTCCAAGAGCTGGCGCCCCGGGTGCGCCGGGTGCACACCTGGAACGCCGAGGAGAACAACCACATGCTCGCGATCAACGTGGCGCTCGGATACCAGCCGGCCTCCGTCTGGGGGAACTGGCAGCTGACGCTGGCCTGAGTGCTACCGCTGGCCTGAGTGCTGCCTCCCGGCGGGCCACCGAAGCACCCGCTGATTGCCGATGCTTGATCGCATGTTCGCTGGGCCCAGTTCGGTGACGACCGGAGACCAGGTGGGCCAATTCGGCGAACCGGGGCGGTGTCGTTGTGATTGACTTCCGCCATGTCCCTCAAGGAGAGTGCCATGCGCCGCCGCCTGGCGACCCTTCTTACCACCTTCGTCCTGGTCGTGCTCGCCGCGCCGGCGCTCGCCACCCTCGCCGCTGCCGCAGCACCCGGTGACACCTCAGCGCCCGGCCCCCTCGCGCCGAGGAGCAGCCAAGGGGACTCCCAAGTGCTCTTCGGTGACATCGTCGACCCCGACGGCGAACCGATCGACGGCGTCGGACTCACCCTGGAGCTGGACGGACAGGAGCTGGACACCACCACCACCGATGGTGACGGTGACTGGGAACTGCAGGTACCGGAGCCGGGCAACTTCGACGTCGTCCTCGATCTGGACACCCTGCCCACCGACCTCCAACCCCAGCAGGAGGCCGGTGAACACCGGGAGGATGTACTGGTGCGGCCCGGGCGCCAACAGACCCGGGTGCCGTTCCCGCTGATCAGCGCCGATGAGCAGCAGGAGCCCGCAGCGGGCACCGAAGAGGACGACGACGTCGATGAGGAACCGACCGAAGACGCCGAGGAGAGCGGCGACCAGGACGAGGGAGCGATCGCCACCGAACAACCTCGCGGCGCTTCCTTCGGCGACCGGTTCCTGCAACTGACGGTCGAGGGGATCAAACTCGGCGCCATCATCGCGATCACCGCAGTGGGCCTTTCCCTGGTATTCGGCACCACCCGGTTAATCAACTTCGCCCACGGTGAGCTGGTCACGATCGGGGCGGTGACAGCGTTCTTCCTGTCCGTCTCCCCCGGAAACCTGCCACTGATCCTGGCGACCGGCTTAGCCGTAGCGCTGGGGGCGCTGCTCGGCGGCGGACTGGAGAAGACGGTCTGGCTACCGATGCGCAACCGCGGCACCGGCATGATCCAGATGTTCATCATCTCGATCGGGCTGTCCCTACTGCTGCGGTACCTGATCCTGGTGGTCTTCGGCTCCCGGCGCGGGCAGTACGACGAGTTCACCGTCCAGACCGCCCTGGAACTGGGCAGCATCCGGATCACCCCGCGGGACCTGATCGTGACCCTGCTGGCGTTCGCGATCCTGGCCGGCGTCGGGCTGATGCTCTCCAAGGCCCGAGTCGGAAAAGCGATGCGAGCGGTCTCCGACAACAAGGACCTGGCCGAGGCGTCCGGGATCAACGTCAACCGGGTGATCCTGGTGGTGTGGATGCTCGGGGGTGGGCTGGCCGCTCTGGGCGGGGTCTTCTACGGCCTGACCTCCGCGGTGTACTGGGACATGGGCTTCTACCTGCTGCTGCTGATGTTCGCCGGGGTCATCCTCGGCGGTATCGGCAGCGCCTATGGCGCGATGGTCGGCAGCCTGCTGATCGGCCTGGTCTCGCAGTGGTCCACGCTGTGGTTTCCCCCGGCGCTGCAGAACCTGTGGGCTCTGCTGGTGCTGATCCTGGTGCTGCTGGTGCGCCCGCAAGGAATCTTCGGCAGAGCGGAGCGCGCCGGCTAGGCGCAGGAGGACGCACATGGAATTCATGGACATTCTCGCCAACGCGCTACGCGGAGCCGTCGGGCCCGAAGCAGCTATCTATGCACTCGCCGCTGTCGGGTTGAACTTGCACTTCGGGTACACCGGCCTGCTGAACTTCGGCCAGGTCGGCTTCATGCTGGTGGGTGCCTACGGGGTGGCCATCAGCGTCGCCACCTGGGGCCTGCCGCTGTGGGCGGGCATCCTGGTCGGCATCGGGTGCGCGGTGATCCTGGCCCTTATCCTCGGCATCCCCACGCTCCGGTTGCGCGGTGACTATCTGGCCGTCACCACCATCGCTGCCGCCGAGGTGCTGCGGTACCTGTACCGCTCCTCCTACGCCGAACCGCTGACCGGCGGGGTGTACGGGTTGAGCCAGTTCGCCGATGGCTTCTTCGACCTCAACCCCTTCACCGAGTCCCTGGTCCTGGGCCCGTTCTCCTTCAGTGCCCGCAACCTGTGGATGATGAGTTCGGCCTGGGGTCTGGTAATGCTGTTCTCCCTGCTGATCTTCCTGCTGATGCGCAGCCCCTGGGGCCGGGTGCTGAAGTCGGTCCGCGAGGACGAACTAGCCGCCCGGAGCCTGGGCAAGAATGTCTACGCCTACAAGATGCAGAGCCTCATCCTGGGCGGCGTCATCGGGGCGCTGGCCGGAGCGCTACTGGCGATGCACGGCCAGACCGTCAACCCGGACATCTACATGCCGGCGGTGACCTTCTACCTGTGGGCGATCGTGATTCTCGGCGGCGCCAGCAGAGTTCTGGGGCCCATCGTGGGCAGTGTCATCTTCTGGTTCCTCCTGACGTTCCTCGATGCCCTGCTGCGCCAGGCAACCACCCAAGGGATCATCCCCCCAGGAATTCTGGCCGCCAGTGAAGTCAGCGCGATGCGGTTCGTGTTCGTTGGTCTGCTCCTGGTGGTCTTGATGGCGTTCCGGCCCGCCGGGATACTCGGTAACGCAGAGGAGTTGCGTCTCAGTGTCCGATGAAGCCCGCCCCGCACCTACCCCCGGCCCGGACCGTACCCAGCAGGATTCCGCCGTCGACCGGGATCAGATCCTCGATGAGCGCGAGGACCTGATCGATGCCGAGGAGAGCATCGGGTCGGCCGGCCCGTCCGAGGGCGAACGTCGTGCGGCCGATGCACTGCGCGACGTCGAAGCGGCCCCGGGCGTGGCCAAGCCTGACCCCATCCTGGTGGCCAGCAACGTCACCCGCCGGTTCGGCGGGCTCAAAGCCGTCGACGTCGATCACCTGGAGATCCAGCGCGGCACCATCACCGCACTGATCGGCCCGAACGGAGCCGGCAAGTCCACCTTTTTCAACGTGCTGTCCGGGTTCGACCAGCCGAACACCGGCACCGGCACTTTCAACGGGCGCCCGCTGAAGGGCCTTCCCGCCTACAAGATCGCCCGGCTGGGCATGGTTCGCACCTTCCAACTGACCAAGGCGCTGATGCGGCTGACCACGCTGGAGAACATGATGCTGGGGGCCACCGCGCAGCGCGGGGAGAGTCTCTGGGTGGCCCCGTTGCGATTCCTGTGGAACGGCCAGGAAGAGCAGATCCGCGCCCGCGCCGAGGTGCTGCTGGAGCGGTTCCGGCTCAGCCACATGCGCGATGAGTTCGCGGGCACGATGTCCGGTGGGCAGCGCAAACTGCTGGAGATGGCCCGGGCGCTGATGGTCGATCCGGACATGATCATGCTCGACGAGCCGATGGCGGGGGTGAACCCAGCCCTGACCCAATCCCTGCTCGGGCACATCCAGGCACTGCGCGATGAGGGTAAGACCGTAGTACTCGTAGAGCACGACATGGACGTGATCATGAGCATCAGCGACTGGATCGTCTGTTTCGCCCAGGGCGCGGTGATCGCCGAGGGTCGGCCCGCCGACATCAGTGCCAACCCTGCGGTGATCGAGGCCTACCTGGGTTCACGCAGCACCGACCGCGGCAGTGGGGAAGGGCAGGAATCGCGATGAGCACCCCTGAGGAGACGCCAGCGGCTACTGGGCACACCAGGCAGCCTGAGACCGGCGAAGACATCGAGCCCACTGCAGACACTGCGACCACCGAAGATCCCGAACCCATTGAACCCGCTGAGCCGCTGCTGGACTGCCAGGACCTGATCGCCGGTTACGTCGCCGAGGTAGACATCCTCAACGGTTGCAATGTCCACGTTGCGGCCGGGGAACTGGTCGGCATCATCGGACCGAACGGGGCCGGGAAGTCCACCCTGATCAAGGCGATGTTCGGAATCGTGCCGGTCCGTAGCGGCCGGGTGCTGTTGCGCGGGGTGGAGATCACCTCCATCGCCGCCCACCAGCTGGTCGGTCTCGGGGTGGGGTACGTCCCGCAGAACAATAACGTCTTCCCCTCACTGACTATCGAGGAGAACCTGCAGATGGGGATGTTCCTGCGTCCCTCGCAGTACGAGGAGCGGTACCAGGTCGTCACCGACCTGTTCCCGGTGCTGCATCAGCGCCGCAAGCAGCGTGGCGGCTCGCTATCCGGTGGGGAACGCCAGGTGGTCGCGATGGGCCGGGCGTTGATGACCAACCCCGATGTGCTGTTCCTGGACGAACCCTCGGCCGGGCTCTCCCCGATCATGCAGGACACCGTCTTCGAGGCGGTGCAACGCATCAACAGCGCGGGGGTCTCGGTGTTGATGGTGGAGCAGAACGCCTACCGGTGCCTGCAGCTGAGCGACCGTGCCTACGTACTCGATCAGGGTAAGGACGCCTACACCGGGACAGGTCAGGAACTGATGGATGACCCGAAGGTCATCGAGCTGTACCTGGGCACCCTGGCCCGCACCGGCGACTGACCCGGGCCGCAGCCCGCCGCGGGGGCGCGGCCTGGCCCCTCGGGCCGTGGCCGCACCCCGGGTGTCACGGTGCCGGAGCTGGCTTACTCCAGCGGAGCGGACTCCACTACCTCGATAGTGGACAGTGCGCCTTCGTCGTCGTACCCGTAGACCTCGATCGAGGCGACCTCCGGCTCCCCGGCCTCGGTGAAGTCCAGCGGACCGGAGACACCGTTGTAGTCGATCTCCTCGCCGTCGTCGAGCAGGTCACGGCACTCGGCGAAGCTGGTGCACTCGGTGCCATCGCGAGTGACCTCGATCAGGTAGGGCTGGAAGTCCACCGGGTCGGTGGAGCCGGCTGCCTCGGCCGCCAGTGCGATCAGGGTGACACAGTCGAAGACCTGCGGAGCGAACTGGGTCTCGTCGAGTTCGGCGAAGTCCGCCAGCCCTTCCATGAACGCCTCGTTATCCGAAGACGCTGGGGCGGTGCCCTTCATCCCGTCCAGCACGGCCGGGTCATTGGAGTCGACCAGGTCGGCGAGTTCGTTGCTGCGCATCCCGTCGGCACCGTAGAAGCCGATGTCCTGGGGGGTCAGGCCCGCTTCGATGATGCCCTGGGTGATCTGCGCGCCCTGCTCGAAGGCGATGATCACCACGGCGTCCGGATCAGCGGAGGCCACCGACTGCACCACACCGGAGAACTCGGTGGCATTACCGTCGAAACCCTCGTTGCTGATGACGTTCGCGCCGCCGGCCTCGAGGTGTTCCTGGGTAGCCTGGGCCAGACCGAGGCCGTAGTCATCCTCGAGGTGGACGAGGACCACGTCCTGGTGGCCGTCGTTGATGATCGTTTCGGCCAGCACCGGGCCCTGCAGGGCGTCGGAGGGTGCGGTACGCACGTAGAACCCGCCGTGCTCGTAATCGGTGAAGGCGGGGGCGGTGTTCGACCCCGAGCACTGGGCTACCTCATCGCTGGTGATCCGGTCGATAATCGCCAGGGACATCCCGGAGGCGGCAGCACCGATCACCGCGTGCACACCGTCGGCCAGTACCCGGTCGGTGGACTGGGAGGCGATGGCCTGGTCGCCACCCTCATCGCCGGCGATCGGGGCCGGTACATCGTTACCGAGTACGCCACCGGCTTCGTTGATCTCCTGGATCGCGTAGTTGGTCGCCTCGACCTGCGGCGGACCGAGGAACGCCAGCGGCCCGGTCTCGGGCAGCACATAGCCGAACTGCAACGGTTCCGCGTCCACATCCGCATCCCCGTTGCCGTCCGCGGCGCCATTATCTCCGGAGCAGGCGGCGGCCAGCAGGGCCACGGCCGCGAGGGGTGCCAGAGCCCTCTTCATCGAGCGGTGCATGGTTCCTCCAACCTAGGCGGACGCGACCATCGCGCCCGGAATGATCCCATGATGAGGGCCAATGGCCCAGGACGCACGGATTTAGCCACGTTGAGACCAACCTGTGACGTGCACCACAGCACCGGGCTGACGGGGGACCGGACCTGAATCGCGGGCCGGACCGGGCCTGGCAGCGGCTAGGACCGCCCCGCGACCCCGGGCGGCCCTGGCCGGCCACCGTGACCTACCGACGACGGCGGGGGGTCAACCGCACCGGAGGCACTTGCGGTGCCGGGATGCGGTCCTCGCCGTGGCCGGGTACCAGGCCGAAGCGCAGTTGCTGTCCCGGCTCGATGAACGGCCGACCGGCGGCGACCAGCCCAGCGGCGGTATCGGTCTGGGCCTCCCATGCCGCACGCGCCTCGGCGACCTCCTCGTGGCTGCGGCCCACGAAATTCCAGAACATCACCAGGTCCTCGGTGAACGGTTCACCGCCGAGCAGCACGAACCGGGCATCCTCGCTCGCGGAGATCAGTAGCTCGTGGCGCTGCCCGCCGAGATAGGCCAGTGGCCCCGGCTCGATTCGGTGACCATCGATCTGCACCGCGCCGGAGACCACCAGCACCGCATGCTCGTGTTCCGGATCCAGTCCCAGGGATAGCTCACCGCCGGCGTTCAGGGCACCGTCGGCGCCGACCAGGGGCGTGTGCACTACCGCCGGTGAGGTCCCGGTGGCCGGCTGCCCGCCGGCCAGGCTCACCGACCCGACGAACACGGTGACCTGCCCACCTGGTGCCCGCAGCACCGGCAGATCCCGGACCTGCTGGAAGGAGGCGCCCCAGTCCTGGTCTTCCCCGGGGAGCGAACCTGGTAGCGCGGCCCAGAACTGCAACCCGAACAGTCCCTCCCCTTCGGCGGAGACCTCCGAGTGGGCGATCCCCCGCCCGGCGGTCATCAGGTTCAACTCGCCGGGCTCGACGAAGACGTCATTACCCAGGCTGTCCCGGTGGTGGATCCGGCCCCAGATCGGCCAGGTGACCGTCTGCAGCCCGGTGTGTGGGTGAGGCAGAACGTGCATCGCCGGCCCGGAGTCCGGGCCGAACTGGTCCAGAAAGCACCATGCCCCCACAGTGGGTAGTTCACGCTGCGGCAGGGTGCGCTGCACCTGCATGCTGCGCAGCCCACCGAGAGGTACCTCGCGGGCACTGAAGAACTCCACCCGCGGGCCGCAGATCCCCGACGGCTCCGCGAGTGTCTCCTGCGGGCGGGCGTCCAAGTTCGTCATCTCGCCAGCCTCTCACCGATCGCGCCGCCGCGCGCCCGGTCCCAGCCAGAGCGGTGGAGGTCAGCGGCACCGGAGCGATCCACGGAGGTGCTGGTGGTCGCGATCGCGGTCCGCCCACCCCGACAGCCGCGGCGAACCGGGCCCAGGTGGCCGAGATGTGGCAACTGGTGCACACCAGCAAATGGGGTTCGTGGGCGTTGCTGGTCAGCCTCAGCTTTGTCCTGGTAGCCGCGGTGAAGTCCCGGGAGGGTCGCAACTACGGTAAGCCGGGGGCCAGCTCTTCGGTCACAGCAGGGTGAGGATCTGGTCCGGATCGGCCCGGAGCTGCACCCGTTGTCCGACCTCGAGGGTGGTGCCGGCCTCGGCGACGGCGTGCTGCTCGCCCCAGGAGTCCACGTCCACCCGCACGGTGGTCCGGCCCCGGGAGAAGCCGACGGCGAGCACCGTGCCACTCAGCAGTGGTCCGCCCTCGCCGTCCGGGTCGACGGCAGCGCCGGTCTGCCGGTCCCCGGGGTCGCTGCGATCGCCGGGGACCGACAGGGCCTCGGGTGAGATCGCCACCTGGGTGCCATCGTCGCGGCGCTGCACCCGGTAGCCGAGGAAGGCTGCCACCTGCCCCCCGGCCGGGGCCCGCCACAACTGCGCCCCGGTCCCCTGCTGAACGATCTGTCCGGTCATCATCACCGCGACCCAGTCGGCGACGGTGAACGCCTCGTCGTGGTCGTGGGTGACATACAGCGCCGAGGTCCCGGCACGCCGCAGGATGGTCTGCAGATCAGCGGCCAGCCGCTCGCGCAGCTCCCGGTCCAGGGCGGAGAGCGGCTCATCGAGCAAGAGCAGCCGGGGCCGGGGGGCCAGGGCCCGGGCCAGGGCCGCGCGCTGGGCCTGGCCACCGGAGAGGCTGGCCACGGCCCGTTGTTCATACCCATTCAACCCCACCAGGTCCAACAACTCGGCCACTCGCGCCGCCCTGGCCGGCCGCGACAGGCCGGCCATCTGTAGGCCGAAGGCGATATTCCCGGCCACGTCCCGGTGCGGGAAGAGCTGCCCGTCCTGGAACATCATCCCGAACCCCCGCCGGTGCACCGGAATCCCGGCCAGGTCACCGCCGTTGAAGGTGATCCGGCCCTCGGCCACCGGTTCCAGACCGGCCACCGCACGCAACAACGAGGACTTCCCGCACCCCGAGGGCCCCAGCAGGGCCAGCACCTGGCCCTGCTGGACCTGCAGACTGACCCGATCCACCGCCGTCGTGGGGGTCATCCCGCTGCCGTAGCGGACCACCACATCCTCAATGCTCAAGGCGCTCATCGCTAGACCTCCCCTGCCTGCTCGCTGCGTAACCGTTCGGCTATGGTCATGATCGCGGCGGTCAGGATGGCTAGCACCACCGAAGCGGCCAGGGCCATCTGGTAATTCTCCGCCCCGGGCCGGCCGATCAAGCGGAAGATGACCACCGGCAACGTCGGCCGGTCGGGTCTGGACAGGAACGAGGTGGCCCCGAACTCGCCCAGGGAGACCGCGAAGGCGAACCCGATCGCCAGCCCCAGCGAGCGCACCAGATAGGGCCCGTCCACGTGCACCAGCACCCGCACCGGAGCGGCGCCCAGCGTCCCGGCCACCTCTCGCAACCGGGGATCGATCGCCCGCAGCACCGGCAACACGGTGCGCACCACCAGGGGGATCGCCACCACCGCCTGCGCAATCGGGATCAGGATGAGAGAGGACCGCAGATCCACCGGCGGCCGGTTCAAGGTGATCAGAAAGCCGAATCCGACGGTGACGGCCGAGACCCCCAGGGGCAACATGAACAACCCGTCCAGCACCGACACCGCACGCTGGGCCCGCCGGCCCCGGGGCCGCCGGGAGATCAGCAGCGCCACCAGGGTGCCGATCACCACGGCTATCACCGTGGCGTCAACGGCGATGCGCAGGGAGTTGGCCGTCGCCTCCCAGACGGTCACACTGAGCGCGTTCGGCCCGCCGGTGGTGCCGAGCGCTAGGTAGTTGTCCAGTCCCCAGCCATCGGAGGTGCGCAACGAGCGCAGGACCAGGCTCCCCAGCGGCAACGCGAGCAAGACGCCGATCACTAGGGCGGTAAAGCCGGTCACCGCCAGATCCGCCCCGGGCCGGCCATCGCGCCACAGCTGCAGGCGGCGGGCCTGGTGGCGCACACCGCGCAGGTTCAGGGCAGCCTCCCGGCGGGCCCGGGTCCGGGAGAAGACCAGCAGCGCCCCGCCGACCACCACGAACTGCAGTACCGACAACACGGCAGCAGCGCGCAGATCCAGGAACTGGGTGGTCTGCACCCAGATCTCGGTCTCGATCGTGCCGAACCGGATCCCGCCCAGCACCAGCACCACTCCGAAGGCGGTAGCGCAGAACAGGAACACCACCGCGGCCGCCGAGGCGATCGCCGGGGTCAGCGCCGGCAGCGTGATGGTCCAGAACGCCCGGAATCGGCCCGCGCCCAGGGTGCGGGCGGCCTGTTCGGTGCGGGGGTCCAGCCGCTCCCACATCCCGCCCACAGTGCGAACCACCAGCGGGTAGTTAAAGAACACCAGCGCGGCGACGATCGCCGCGAAAGTGCGGTCCAGGCCCAGGAATCCCAACGGCCCGGACTCAGCGAGCAGGGATCGGAAGGCCACCCCGACCACCACGGTGGGCAGCACGAACGGGACGGTGACCAGGGCCCGCACCAGACGCTGGCCGCGGAAGGTGCGGTAGTAGAGCACGTAGGCACCGGGCACCCCGAGCAGCACCGCGAGCAGCGTGCCCAGCGTCGCCTGGGCGAGGGTGAGGCCGATGATCCGCCAGGTGCGGGGCCGGGCGAGGACCTCGGTGAACCCGCCGAGGTCCAACGCCCCCTCGGGCACGAAGCCGCGCAGGACCAGTGCCGAGACCGGCCAGGCGAAGAATACGGTGAGGAAGGCCAGCGGGACGGCCGCGACCAGCGCCCAGCCCGCCACCCGGCCCCACCGCGGGGTGGTTCGGTACCTCACCGCGGGCGAGCCCGTTGCCGATTGCCGGGCCGCCAGTCGCCGGGCCGCCGGTTGCCGAGCCGACAGCCGCCGGGCCGCCGGTTGCCGGGCCGCCGGTTGCCGGGCCGCCAGCCGCCGGGCCGCGGATCGCCAGGCAGAGCGCCGTTGAGCCACCGGCCCTCGCTCAGCCGACCACGATCTCCGACCACGTCTGGATCCATTCCTCGCGGTTGGTGTCGATTTCCCCGGGGTCCACCTCGATCGGGTCATCGGCCAGGGGCGCCCACTGCACCCATTCGGTGGGCAGGTCGATCTCGTCGTTCACCGGGTACATGAACATCTGGTCGGGGATATCGGCCTGCACCTCGTCGCTGAGCAGGAAGTCGATGAACGCCTGTCCGCCGTCGGTGTTCTCCGCACCGGCGAGCACCCCGGCATACTCCACTTGGCGCAAGCAACTCTGCATCATCGCCTCGGTGCTGACCTGGCCGTCGTCGTCGATCTCGAACGCCGGGGAGGTGGAGTAGGACAACGCGATCGGGCGGGGGCCCTCGCCCACCGATCCGGAGAACTCCTCGGAGTAGGCAGTGGACCAGGAGTCCACCACCAGCAGACCATTATCGTTCAGGTCGGCCCAGTACTGCTCCCAGTCCGAGCCGAACTCACCCACAGTGGCGGCCAGGAACGCCAGGCCCGGTGAGGAGTTCGCCGGGTGGGTGACCACCATCAGGTCGGCGTAGGCCGGCTCGGTGAGATCGGCGAGCGTCTCCGGCTGGTCCAGATCGTTGTCCTGGAACCACTCGGTGTCGATGTTCAGACACACATCACCGACGTCGATCGGCATCAGGTCGGCGCCGTCGTCGATGCGGTACTCCTCGGCCGACGCCGGCAACTCCGGGGAGTCGTAGGCCGCGAAGACGTCCTCCTCCAGCGCCCGGGAGGCGAAAGTGTTGTCCACGCCGTAGGCGACGTCCCCCAAGGGGGCGTCCCTGGTCAGGATCAACTGGTTCACCAACGAGCCCCCGTCACCGGGCGCGCTGAGCTCCACGGTGTATCCGGTCTCGGCCTCGAAGTCTGCGATCAGGTCCTCGGAGACGGCAAAGGAGTCGTGGGTGACCACCTGCACCACCTGCGGTGCGGGGTCGGGTCCGGGATCGGTGGCGTCATCGCTGGGGCCGGCGCCCAGCGAGCAGCCGGCCAGCGCCAGGGCTGCTGTGGTCAGGGCTGCGGCCGCCGGAAGCCGCCGAATCCGCTGGGCCCGGTGGGCCCGGTGGGCCCGCTGGATGCTGCTGGGGCCGGTCCGACGGCGGATCCGGCGCGGTTTCGGGGTCAACATTTCTGCTCCTCCTCACAGGTGAGAAGGGGTCCATGGCTGCTGCCACGGGAGAGAAGCTCGACTTCCTTCGCCGGTGCTAACCGGTACAGGTTCGAGGGTCTGCGGCTGTCCGCACTCTCAGCGCCTTGGCCCGCGGGCCGGTGCGCTCCCCTGTCGTTCTTCCACGGTACACCGTCCGCCGGGCGCCTCGGGCCGCGGGGGCGGCGCGCCCGAGGGGGCGCTGGGCCGCAGGCGCCGCCGGGCGGCAGGTGGCGCCGGGCGGCAGGTGGAGCCGGACCACACGCCACGCCAGACCGCACGCCACGCCAGACCGCAGGTGGCGCCGGGCCGCAGGTGGAGCCGGGCGGCAGGCGGCGCCAGGCCAGCGCGAGGCGAGGGTGCGCTCGGGCTTTGGACCGCTAGGCTTAGGGCAGCACGGTGTTCGATGCGAATCAGGGAGTCCTCGTGGAGAAGGTTGTCACCGCCGTCGCAACGATCGCGGCAGGGCTGGTCGCCAACAAGGTGCTCAGTGCGGCCTGGAAAGGCGTCACCGGACACGAACCACCCGTTGACGAGAAGAACGACGAGGCACCGCTCACCGAGCTGGTGCTGTTCGCAGCGGTCTCCGGGGCTCTGGTCGCCCTGGCCCGGGCCTACGCCAACCGCGGGGCCACCAAGTGGCTGGCCAGCGGCGACGTCCAGAAGTGAGCCGCCGGCGCGGCTTCAGTCCTGCTCGTCGCGGCTTCAGTCCTGCTCGTCCTCCATGCTGCGGCGCGCCAGAGCCAGGTCCTCGGTGAGATCATCCACGTCCATCAGGTCGGTGCGGACCTTGGCGGTGCGATAACCGGCTCGGCCCACCATGTGCGCGGCCACCGGGGCGGTAGCCAACTGGAAGATGATCACCGGCAGGACTTTCCATCCCACCTGCCAGGACCCCAGGGACAGGGCCAGCCCGTTCATCATCAGGATGATCCCCAGTACCTGCGGCTTGGTGGCCGCGTGGATCCGGGAGAGTAAGTCGGGGAAGCGCGCCACCCCTACTGCCGCCACGAACGCCAGCACCGTTCCGGTCAGGAAGAACGTCGAGGCAACGATCTCGCGGACAAGGTCCCAGTTCATCCCTCACGCTCCCGTTCGATCTCGTCTTCGATCTCGGCCAAGCGATCGATCTCGACCTGTTCGATCTCATCCCGGGAGAGAATGCGTCCCTCATCCTCGGGTTCACTGGCGACGAATCTCGCCAGCGTGACGGAGGCCACGAATCCCACGATGGCCAGCACCGTCAGCAACGGGATCAGGTCCACCCTCCCGGTGGCGGCCGACCAGAGGGCCACCGTTCCGATCAGCGCGGCCACGATCACATCCAGGGTCACGATCCGGTCCAGCATGCTGGGGCCGGCTTCCATCCGCACGAGCGCGATCAGGACCGCCGCCAGCAGGATCGCTCCACCGATCCACACCACAGTCGTGCTCATCGGTCATCCTCCGTCCTGCCGCCACCCCACCACCGGCGCCGGGGCAGGCCGGCCCGGGCCAGATCATCGGGATGGGCGAAGGCGTACAGCAGCCGCTTCTCCTGATCCAACACGATCCGCCGGACCCCGTCGGCTCCCCCGGTGACGCCCAGGTCCAGGACATGGACGTACATGGTGCCAGTCAGCCGGTGCGCCTCGACGATGATCGAACCAGGCACCAGCGAGGTGAACACACCGACCAGGGTCAAGATCAGGTCTGACTCCGATCGCAGTCGAACCCGAGCCACCCCGCCGTGCGGGGTCCGGCCCAGGTGCAGTGCCTGAGCCGACACCTGGATCGAGGCGTGCAGGACATCGACGATGAACCGCACCAACAGATAGATCAGGGCGAAGATGTTGATCCGGCCCCCGTAACCCACTGCCGGCATCGGGGCGACGATCAGCAGCAGCACCGCCACCGCCGCGCCAGCGAGGACGTTCGCCAGCGTCAGATCACCCCACAGCAGCACCCACAGCACGGTCAGCCACAGGAACATCGGCCAGCGGCTCAACCACGCGAAGCGGCGGGTGGGGCTGGTTGCACTCTGGGTGCTCATTCGTCCTCCACCACCTCATCGGAGATGCCGTCACCGCGTTCACCGTCGGGCAAGACCGACGATACGTACGGGGTCTGGGCATGCAAGTCACGGGAGGCGGCATCGGTGTAGGCGTACAGCGGACCTGCCACCACCGCCAGCAACACCCCGATTGAAGCGATCCCCGCGGCCGGCAAGAACATGCTCCGGGGCACATTTGTCTCCGGCAGCGGGCGGGGGGCCTCCTGCCAGAAGGCCTTGTTCCAGGCCTTCACAATCGCGTACAGGGTTAGCAGGGAGGCCGCGAGGCCGGCACCGACGGCGACATAGGCCAGGGGCGTCTGGTGCTGCACACCGGCCTGCAGCAGACCGAGCTTGCCCAGGAATCCAGACATCGGCGGGATACCACCCAGGTTCATCGCCGGGACGAAGAACAGGATCGCCAGCGCTGGAGCAGCCTTGGTCAAGCTCCCCAGTTTCTCCAGGGACGTGGTCCCGCCTCTTCGTTCGATCAGCCCGGCGATCAGGAACAACGCGGTCTGCACCGTGATGTGGTGGGCCACGTAGAAGATCGACGACGACAATCCCAGCTGGTTGGCCAGGGAGACTCCGAAGATCATGTACCCGATGTGGCTGACCAGGGTGAAGGACAACAGTCGCTTGATGTCGTCCTGGGCGACGGCGCCCAGGATCCCCACGATCATCGTGGCGATCGCAGCGACCATCAGCACGGTGTCCATCCGCCCATCGGTGAACAACAGGGTCTGGGTGCGGATGATCGCATAGACCCCGACCTTGGTCAGCAGTCCGGCGAAAACCGCGGTCACCGGCGCCGGTGCGGTGGGGTAGGCATCCGGCAACCACGCCGAGAGGGGGAAGACGGCGGCCTTGATCGCGAACGCCACCAGCAACAGGATCTGCAGCACCAGGGAGATGCCCGGGTCCAGTTCCGGGATCCGCTGGCTCAACTGGGCCAGGTTCAGGGTCCCGGTGGCCGCATAGGTCAATGCGATCGCGGTCAGGAACAGCATCGAGGACAACAGGGAGACGATCACGTAGATCGACCCGGCCCGCATCCGCGCCCCGGTACCGCCGAGGGTGAGCAGCACGAAGCTGGCTGCCAGCAACATCTCGAAGCCGACGAACAGGTTGAACAGGTCCCCGGAGAGGAACGCGTTCGACACTCCCGCGGCCAGCACCAGGTAGGTGGGGTGGTAGATCGCCACCGGAGCGCCCTCGTCGCCGTCGGCGAGGCCTTGCGCCATCGAGTACAGCATCACCCCGAGCAGCACCACCGAGGAGACCACCAGCATCAGCGCCGAGAGCCGGTCCGCGACCAGCGGGATACCCACCGGCGCGCTCCAGTTACCAAGGTTGACCACCTGCGGCCCATTGCTGTGGGTGATCACCATCAAGGCGATGGCGATCCCGAGCACGATGGCCAGGGTGCTCACCGAAGCAGCCAGCTGCGCCTTGGGCCGCTTGGCCATCGCCAGGGCGAATCCGGCGGCGAACAGCGGCAGGATGACCGGGAGGGGGATGAGCCAACTCACGTCGGGTCCCCCTTGTGATGCTTACGGTTGAAGGGGGAGGGCTGGTCGGAGATGACGGGCTCCTCGGTTTCGTCGCGGGCCTCCGCGGCTTCGACCGCCAGGTTCGCCGCGAGGTCGTCATCGCGGGCATCCAGCTCACCGCGTTCGGCCCGGCGCGCGATGCGCCGGTCCTCCAGGTCGTCCTGGACCTCGTCGTGGCCATGCAGTTGCCAGGAGCGGTAGGCCATCGCCAGTACGAATGCGGTCAGTCCCAGGTTGATCACGATCGCGGTCAGCACCATCGCCTGGGGTAGCGGGTCGGCCATCTCCGACTCCGGGCCGGAACCGATCAGCGGCGGGTTCCCCGCCGCGCCCCCGGCGAGCAGGAACATCAGGTTGACGCCGTTACCGATGAGGTAGATGCCCACGATCACCCGGGTCAGGCTGCGCTCGAGCAGGAGGTAGACCCCGGCGCCGAACTGCACGCCGATGGCGATCACCAGGACCAGGCTGGGACTCAGGTCGATCATGTCTGTTCACCTGCCTGTCCGGGCGCGGCCTGGAGATCCTCGGGAACGTCGGCCTCGTCGACGGCGGAGCGTGGGGAGTCGTGGGCGACGTCGGGGGCGGCCCGGCCCTCGGCCTCACCTTGGCGGTCCACCTCAGCACCCAGGGAGCGCAGGATATCCAGCACCAGTCCGACGACGATCAGGTAGACCCCGATGTCGAAGGGCAGGGTGGTCATCAGGTGGACCTCACCGAGAATGCCCAGGTCCAAATCCAGCCGGAAGGACTGCAGCACCTCACCGCCGAAGAAGATCGGGGCGATACCGGTGCCGGTGGCCAGCAGCAGGCCCCAACCAAGCAGGGTCCCCGGCAGCACCGGTAGCGCTTCGCCGAGTTCGAAGCGGCCCCCGGCCAGGTAACGCACGATCAGGGCCACACCGGCCACCATGCTGGCGATGAACCCGCCCCCTGGTGCGTTGTGTCCGGCGAACAGCAACCACAGTGACAACACCAGCATGGTGTGGAACAACATCCTGGTGATGACCTCGAACATCACCGAGCGTCGGTAGGGCGAGAGGGTCCCGCCGCCGGCGAGCCACTGCTGGTTACGGCGGCCGGCGACCGGGGTGCCGGGGTTTCCGAGGCGACGCATCACCTTCGCGGCCTCGGGGTCCGCGCCGGCCTGCCAGGTTGGTGGCCGCTCGGGGTCGAAGTCCCGGGCCCGGTCCACCGACCGGTGCCGGATGCGCAGGAACACCAGGGAGGCCACACCGGTGGCAGCGACCAGCAGCACAGCGATCTCACCCATAGTGTCCCAAGCACGGATGTCGACCAGGGTGACGTTGACGATGTTGTTGCCCCAGCCGAACTGGTAGCCCTCGGCGAAGAAGTTCTGGGAGACCTGCTCGTGGATCCGGGTGCCGGGGATGGCCAGCGCCAGGAAGGACATCATCAGGCCGACGAGTATCGCTAGGGTGGCCCGCCACCAGCGGCTGGCCACCAGGGGCCGGTTGGAGAAGTAGGCCGGCAGCCGGCGCAGGACCAGCAGGAAGACCACGATCGTGACCGTTTCCACCAGTGCCTGGGTCAGGGCCAGATCCGGGGAACCGTGCAGGGCGAACAGCAGCACCACGCCGTATCCGGCGACACCCATCAACACCACGGCTTTGATCCGTCGTCGGGCGCGGGCCACGAGCAGGGCGGAGATGGCGATCGCCAGCGCGATACCACCGGAGACCGGGCTGTCCCACAGCCGGTACGCACCGGGGGTGATGCCGCCGCTGAACACCGCAGCGGTGAGCAGCCCCAGCGTGACCAGCAGGATCACGCCCAGGTACACCGGTAGGGCCCCGTTCTGGGTGTAGGAGGTCAGCGCGGCGGAGAACCGGTCCAGTTGCCGCATCGAATCGCGGTAGGTCCGGTCGGCATCCACAGGTGGGCTGACCTTCTCCTGGATCCGTTCCACGACGGGACGGCCCAGGGCCAGGGCGCTACCGACCAGGACGATGACCACGGTCAGCAACAAGGGCAGGCCGAAGCCTCCCCACAGCGTCAGGTGCCCCTCCTCGCCGACCGGGTAGGTGTCAGCGTAGGGCGCGAGCAGCATCTCGCCGAGGCCGGGCAGCAGACCGGCCACGATGCCGGCAGCGGCGAGCAGGTTCGGCGAGATGAACAGTCCCACCGCCTCGCGGTCCAGCTCGGTGTCGGGTACGCCGGGCTTGCGGGCGTAGGCCCCCCACAGGAACCGCATGCCGTAGGCGAAGGTCAGGATGGAGCCGACCACCACCACGGCCATCAGCACCCAGTGCCGGGCTTCACCCCCGTCGTTGAGGGCCTCCAGCACTGCCTCTTTGCCGACATAGCCCGCCGCCGGGGGCAGTCCGACCATCGAGATGATCGCCATCAGGCCGGGGATGAACGCCACCTTCAGGTTGCGCCCCAGACCGGACAGTTCACGCAAGTCACGAGTGCCGGCCGCGGCGTCGATCACCCCGACGGTGAGGAACAGCGCGGCCTTGAACATCGCGTGCGCACCGATCAGGGCCAGCCCCGCTAGGGCGATCCCTCGGTCGGGTTGGCCGACCAGCAGGATCAGGAAGCCGAGCTGGGAGACGGTTCCGAACGCGAGCAGCAGTTTCAGGTCGTGCTGGCGCATCGCACGGTAGCCACCGAGCAGCATCGTGGCCGAGCCGCTGATCAGCACGATCCAGTGCCAGATCGGGTTCTCGGCGAACCCGGGCGCGAGGCGGGCCACCAGGTAGACACCGGCCTTGACCATGGCAGCGGCGTGCAGGTAGGCGCTGACCGGCGTGGGTGCTGCCATCGCTCCCGGCAACCAGAAGTGGAACGGCACCAGGGCTGATTTGGTCAGCGCACCCAGCAGGACCAGCAGCAGCGCCACCGAGAGCATGGTGGACGCCGGCGGCGGGTTGGCGACCAGTTCTGAGATGCGATAGGAGCCCCCGGGCATCTCCCCGAGCATGATGAAACCACCGAGCATCGCCAGCCCGCCGGAGACCGTCACCACGATGGCTTCCATCGCCGAGCGGCGCGAGCCCTTGCGGCCGAAGTAGTGCCCGATGAGCAGGTAGGAGAAGATCGTGGTCAGTTCCCAGAACACGAACAACGACATCGTGTTGTCCGTGGTGACCAGGCCGAGCATCGCTCCGGCGAAGGCCACGAAGCAGGCGGCGAAGCGGTTCAGGTACCGGGCGCCGCGGGAGAAGTACCACGCACAGTAGAGCAGGACCAGTGCGCCGATCCCGCCGACCAGCAGCATCATCAGCCAGGACAGCGCATCGACCCGGAAGCTCAGGGTGGTGTCCAGGGTCGGGATCCAGGTGAGGACGATCTCCGGACCGGCGCCGTCCAGCACCTGCCTGGTGTGCGCCAGTGCCCAGAGGGCCACACTCGCCGGCACCAGCGCCAGCACGATGAACGCCTTGCGACCCCACCACCGCACGAGCACCGGCGCAGCGATGGCCGCCACCAAGTGCAGGGTGAGTAGCTGCAACACGTCCGCTCCCGGGATGGGCGTGGTCAGGTCATTTTCATTGTGCTGTGGGTGGACCTGCAGGCACGCCCATAACCTCCGACCTCAATGGTCGGCTGCAGGAGGGGGTGGGGTCCGCGTGACATGTTAGCAATCCTGACGACTTGGGTTAGGTCGCTGGTCACCCACTGGACCGACCATCACAGCAGCGCACGCACCTACAGCTCCACCAGGAAGCCGTCATCATCGGCGATCGAGCCACCAACAGCGGAAAGCAGGCTGGTAGCCCCGCGTTCGATCAGGTCCCGGGCCTGTTCCCGCTGACTCAGGTAGGCAGCGGACGGCTTTTCCTGGGGTCGCGGGGCATCTTCGGCTGGGTACCAACGCAACGCATAGGTCAGCACGCCGTCGCGTGCCCAGTCCGTACCGGCCAGGGTGAGCGGGGCCGGGTCCTGCGCCTCGACGGAGACCGAGATCACACCGTCGTCGGGGAATCTGGAGATGGCGCCATAGGCTTCCCGGACCTCTTCGCCGGCGAGGGCCGCGGCGTCGAAGGCATCGGCCTCGGCGTGCAGGCGCAGCCGCTCGGGATCGTCGGTGGTGCCGGCGGCCCGAGGCAACGGGGCAGGGCCAGCCTCCATAATCAAGCGCACGTCGGGCAGCACTGGGCGCAGCACCACCAGCAGCGCGTCGGGGTCCAACCAGACCGGGGCGTGCACCAACAGGTCCGGGATCTCAGCCGGATCGGGTAGCACCAGGACACCCGAGCCCCCCGCCCGCAGTCCGGCACCGAGCCGGCGGGCTGCGGCGAGCAGGAAGGTCACCACCTCGGCCTCAGTTCGCTCCGGCGGGCCCTCGGGGAAGGCATCGAGCATGCCGCCGAGCCCGCGTAGCTCCTCGGGCACCGGCCCGGACCGTTGTACCGGTGCCCGGGCCAGATAGGCGCCGTCTGCCTCTTCGGGCAACCCCAGCCGGGTACGTGCCCCGTCGTCCAGGCGCCACGGGCCGGTCAGCCAGGCACCGGGCAGCAGATCGATGGTGTGGGCGTCCCGGCGGGAAGCACCCGGGAAACGGCTCAGGGCGAGGGCTTCGACGTCGTCGGCCTCGACCTGCGCCGAGACCACCAGAAGGTGATGCCCCCAGGCGAGTTCAGCGTCCAGCAATCCCAGATCTGCCGGCATGGTCAGGATCCGACGATGGTGCGATAGAAGTTCAGGTGGGACCTGGAGGCGGTCGGTCCGCGCTGGCCCTGGTACCGCGATCCCTGCGCCCCGGCGCCGTAGGGGTGCTCGGCGGGGCTGGACAGGCGGAAGTAGCACAGTTGGCCGATCTTCATCCCAGGCCACAACGTGATCGGCAACGTGGCCATATTGGACAGTTCCAGGGTGACGTGCCCGGAGAAACCCGGGTCGATGAACCCTGCAGTGGAGTGAGTCAGCAACCCGAGCCGGCCCAGGCTGGATTTTCCCTCCAGCCGGGCGGCGATGTCATCGGGCAAGGTGATCAGCTCATAGCTGGAGGCCAAGACGAACTCCCCGGGGTGCAGCATGAACGGCTCATCGGGGGTCACCTCCACCAGCCGGGTCAGGTCCGGTTGGTCGGCCGCCGGGTCGATCACCGGGTACTTGTGGTTGTCGAAGAGCCGGAACGAGCGGTCCAGCCGCACATCGACGCTGGAGGGCTGGATCATGTTCGCGTCGAAGGGGTCCAGACCGATGCGTCCGGAATCGAACTCAGCGCGCAGATCGCGGTCGGAGAGAAGCACAGGGCCACGGTAGCGCGCCCCGCATCTCGGGTAGACCGATGCGCCGTGGTTATCGCTTCCCGCGAGGCCAGCGTGCCACCCGGGCGAACTGGCCGAGATCACATGTGGCGGTGGCGACAATGGAGCTAGGGGTGTCTGGTTTCAGGACATCGTGAACGGATGTCGCACGTCATCGTGAACGGTGCGGGTGTGGGTCTTGGATGTCTCACGACATCGTGAACGGTGGCCAAGTACGAAGTCCTGATTAAAGCCGTGACCGTCCAGCACCTTTCCTTTGGGCAGGTGGCCGTCCGCTACGGAGTCTCCAAGACTCTCGTGCACAAGCTCTACCACCGGTGGCTGACCGAAGGCGAAGATGCCTACCAGCCGCGCTCCAGGCGACCACACCACAACCCGGGGGCCACCCCGCCAGCCGTACGAGAACGCGTCCTGGCCCTGCGAACTGATCTACTCGACCGTGGGCTGGATGCCGGCGCGGACACTTTGTGCTGGCACCTGGCCAACGAGCAGATCACCTGCTCCAGGGCCACCATCTGGCGCATCCTCAAAGCCGCCGGCCAGGTCAGTGCCCAACCCCAGAAGCGTCCCCGATCCTCCTGGCGACGATTTGCCGCCGAACGCCCCAACGAGATGTGGCAATCGGATGTCACCCACGCCCAGCTCGATGATGGCACCGAGGTAGAGATCATCGGCTGGTTAGATGACCCCTCCAGATACCTGACCCACCTGTCCGCCCACCGGCGCCTCATCGGGCCCATCGTGACCGACACCTTCACCCACGCGGCCACCGAACATGGCTACCCAGCCGCCACTCTGACCGATAACGGCATGGTCTACACCACCCGATTCGCCGGCGGGGGCAGGGGTCGGCCCGAGGGCACCGGGAACGCCTTCGAGACACTCCTGGCCCTGCATGGCATCACGCAGAAGAACGGTAAACCCTTCAAACCCACCACCCAGGGAAAAATCGAGCGCTTCTGGCAGACCCTGGCCAAACACCTCCGCACCCAACAAGCCGCGAGCCTGACCCAGCTGCAACACGTCCTGGACACCTTCCGCGACTACTACAACCACGAACGCCCCCACCGCGGCATCAACCGCAAGACCCCCGCCCAGGCTTACCACCTCATCCCCAAAGCCACCCCCACCCCGCCCGAGGACCCCAACATCTGGCGGGTGCGCTACGACACCATCGACCACAGCGGCAAGGTCAGCCTGCGCCACTCCGGGCGCATGCTCCACCTCGGCATCGGACGCGCCCACGCCCGCACCGAGATCATCGCCCTGGTCCATAACGACCACGCCACCGTCATCAACGCCACCACCGGCGAGATCCTCACCGAACACACCCTCAACCCCACCCGCACCTACCAACCAAAAAACGGCTGAACCCCAAAACCGAGGGTTCAGCCGTTCACGATGTCGTGAGACATCACATGGAGCGGGTGACGGGAATCGAACCCGCGCTGTCAGCTTGGGAAGCTGAAGTTCTACCATTGAACTACACCCGCAGGAGCAGCCCGTTGGGCTACGACCGGGACCTAGCATACCTGCATTTGCCGATGCCGTGCGGCACCGGTTGCTGCGGCCCCCTGGGCAGCAACCGGTGCCGCGCTCCTCTTCGTCACAGGCGACTGTCTGCGCTGGCGCATGCGCTGGCAGAGACAGTCCGACCCCCACCTGTGAGTCCCCCTCGTTGGCATGTGCTGAATCGATCGCTGCCACGAAGACGGCGTTCACCCAAACCTTGAGGTTGCCGGCGTCATCCCCTAGCAGCGATTGCAACGCGGCCGACTCTGGCACTGCATGCTAATGGTGTCAATACGTTTCGCCCATTAGTTTGAAGTGGTCCGCAGCCAGGAAGGCGCCGATCCGCGGGCGCGGGTTGTTCAGGCAGGGCATCGGTACTGCCACCGCTGTGTCATTAATGACATCGAGTGATCTGACCCATTAGATATTCATCACGTTCGGCTGCGGTGAGCGGCGCGCGGCCGTTACGATCGTGCGGTGAGTGCATTCCTCCCGCTGACCGGAGAGCCGTTGGCGATAGACCTGGTCAACACTCGCGTCCGGCTACCCGATATCGGTTGGGTCGACACGGTGGAATCCCTC
>Ga0079225_10000089_pt1 | contig 46525 bp, 46 predicted proteins | sample Poulit2012_FD_76344 | JGI IMG/M metagenome (GOLD analysis project Ga0079225, IMG submission 76344) | Agricultural soil microbial communities from Georgia to study Nitrogen management - Poultry litter 2012 | ecosystem: Environmental > Terrestrial > Soil > Agricultural land | place: USA: Georgia... | reverse complement strand
CCGATCAATGTCATTGGGTTTCCTTTGAATGTTACTTTAGCCATTTTGCAGATCATCCTCCTGATAATTTATATGTCCATTACCTGTTTCCCTGAAGAGACACGCTTTAATCATATTTTTATAACCCTGATAATCATTCTTCACAACATAAGTATCTGCGAAGAAATCATGCAGACCGATCCTGTTTTTAGTGAATATGATCATCAGGTACGGTATATAAGCAAGCGTGTTATTGATGTACCGGCCAACAAGCTCCCGGTACAGCACTTGCATGAAGCCGAGTCCTCCGCCGTCTTTACTGATTACACTGATGCCCGTAATCATTTTTCCCAATGTCTGACGGAAGAAATAAGTCATCAGTATGAAATAAAGAAAATAGAGCAGCCCTGAGGCGATATTCTCCACACTGAATATCGGCAGCCATAAATGAAAATCTTTGATATCGAGCATGCCGAGCACTGGATAGATGAGAATCTGTGAAGCTGCCCAGATTACGATCACATCAATGATGTAGCTGACCAGCCGGGTGAAGAAGTGGGCTGTGGCCATGTGATCCAGCTTGTCCATAAGCGTCTCGTTTCCGGTGCCGGGCTGATACCTTGTAGTATGTTCCATCTGTATCCCCCCTACTTCTCATACAGATACATAGGCGTCATGCCCTGTCTGTTGTCCAGTAAAGATTCAATCTTATCAATATCACTTCTGCCTGTTATTTCAGACAGGAGATTTTTGGCTTTGTAGCTCAACGAAAAATTATTATGGCCGTTATAACCATATTCAATGATCTGCGGGTTGCCGCCGATTTCCTTTTCCAATGCTTTCATGGCATCCTCAAAGTAACCCATCTGATCGACGAGGCCGTTTTCCATTGCGTCTTCACCCATATAGATGCGTCCGTCGGCCAGGTTCTTGACTTCCTCATCACTCATCTCCCGGCCTTCAGCAACTACGTCCACAAAATCCTGATACATGTCATCGACCATGCTCCGCACGTACTCCGACTCCTCTTCGGTGGGATCCCTGTGTCCGCCGAGCATCTCTTTCATATCACCGCTTGCATAAGTCTCGAATTCCACTCCGAAATCCTCTGCCAGCTGGCTGTAGTTGATACTTTGCATGATGACACCGATCGATCCGGTCATCGTCTCATTGGAAGCAAATATTTGGTCAGCAGGCGCGGAAACATAATATCCGCCGGAAGCCGCCATGCCTCCCATTGAACTGTAGATCGTCTTTCCATCCTCTTTAATCTGCTGCAGGTATTTATGGATTTCAGCGCTTTCATAGACTCCGCCGCCCGGTGAGTTCACATTGAGCATGACCCCCTTTATTGTATCATCATCGAGAATCTGCTTGAGCGATTCGATCACAAGCGTATGGTTATATCCCTGCGACTGGAACATGCCGGGCTGTTCTCCCGAATCCATGATGGTACCTTCAATGTTGATCACTGCTATCCTGTTTGTTGCATCCCCTTCTTCCATCACAGTTGAAGGCGGAAATTCACCGCCTGAGAATTCACTGAATACATCTTCCCAGTCGCTTGCCCACATAGCATTGAAAACAGAGGCCACGACACCGAACACAAGGAGTGCCAGTGCTATTACAACCGCTATGATACGTTTCAAAAAATCAGTCCTTTCATATGTAGTACATTCATTGATAATGATACCATAGAGTGAATAAATTATGATGCATCTCCGCCTATAATCAAAAAACAGAAAAATTGTGGCATCCATATTTACGCAGCTGTCCCTGATGGCTCGCTGAATTGTTAAACCGGCGTGATCTGTGGTATAAAAGTATTAGATAATAGAAATGGACATGCTGGACAAATAGTGTTTAGGAGTGAATGGTTTGAACAACAACATTTATAAGACAGTATATTTCTTTGCACCACATGGCGAAGAGACCAGGGTAATGCACGATGAACTGTCTGATATTTTCTCAAGGCACGGCATCGAAGAAGTGGCAGCAAGTGATGATGCGGATATCATCGCATCCATCGGCGGAGATGGCGAATTCCTTCAGTCGGTCAGGAAGAACAACTTCCGGGATGACTGTGTCTATCTTGGGATTGCCGTAGATGATGCAAACTATTTTTATGCTGATTTCCATTACCATGATATAACAACACTCGAAGAGGCAATCGACCAGGATAACCTGGACATGCGTAATTATCCGCTTCTTGAAGTCAGTATCAATGATAATAAGCCGAGCTATTGCCTCAATGAATTCACACTGCGATCGAGTATCGTCAAAACTATCAAAATGGATGTCTACATCAACGATTTCCTGTTCGAACAGTTTAACGGAGACGGCATTCTCGTCGCCACACCGACAGGCTCGACAGGCTACAATAAGTCACTCGGCGGCTCGGTCATAGACCCGCTCATCCACGCAATGCAGGTGACAGAACTTGCAAGTGTCAACAACAACACCCACAGGACACTCGGCACGAGCTTCCTCCTGAACAAGGAAAGACCGCTGACCCTCCTCATTGACAAAAACCTGGATTACTATCCGATCATGTCACTCGATAACGAAGCGATAAGCGTACGTAATACGGAAAAAGTCGAGGTGTCAATCAGTGACAAACTGGTCAAGACACTGAAACTGAAGGACAATACATTCTGGCATAAAGCACAAAGAAACTTCCTCTGAATCCAGAGGAAGTTTCTTTTTATCTCATGAGATAAAATCATATATATTTTTCAGGATGAGCACACTGGTGACAATGATGAAAAGCGCCCTTACATATCCTACTCCTTTTGAGATTGCAAGATGGGCGCCGGTGTATGAACCAAGCACCATGCTCGCCGCCATGGCAAGGCCATAGCTATAGTTCACTTCCCCCATTATGATGAAGAGCAGCAGCGCGCCGATGTTGCTGCCGAAATTCAGCACTTTGGCGTTACCCGCCGCCCTGAGGAAATCAAAGCCGGTGAAAAGCATGAGGAACAGGAGGAATGACCCTGTGCCGCCCCCCATGAAGCCGTCATAAAAACCAATGAGGATGACAAACACTATCAGTATGACAACCTTGCGCTTTGAAAGTACGTTTTCCTTTTCTATTGCACCCCAGTCCTTTTTGAACAATGTGTAGACAAGGACGATGATCAGCATGACCAGCACCAGAGGTTTCAGAACTTCACCGGGGAGCCTAACCGCGATAAAGGCGCCGGCTATTGAAACCAGGACGCTTACAGGGAACAATTTCATCATCCTTCTGAAGTCCACATTCCTAGATCTGAGGAATTTCATGGAACTGGTGAACGATCCGAATGCAGATGCGAGTTTATTGGTCCCAAGGGCAGTTGCCGGTGACATGCCGGTTGCAAGGAGGGCCGGGATGGATATCAGGCCGCCTCCGCCCACCACGGCATCGATGAAGGCAGCAATGAAACCGAGCACAATGATCAGCAGCAGGACCGGCAGTTCGAATTCCACCGCTCAGCCTACAGCAATGAATCGAACGCATCAGAGTCATCTTTTGCATTCGTTTCATAAATTTCTATATTTTCAAGCGCCCTGTCGATCATCGGATCGAAATCGACATTCGATTCGAACTTTAGCACTTTGTCCAGTGCCGGTCTTGTCTTCGGCGCCTTCGGCTTGAATATCGTACAGCAGTCTTCAAACGGCATGATGGACGTTTCATACGTACCATATTCCTTCGCCTTTTTGACAATATCATTCTTTTCAAGTGTTAGCAGCGGCCGCAGGACGGGGAAACTTGTCACCGCATTGATTGCATGCATGCTCGCGAGTGTCTGAGAGGCAACCTGTCCGAGGTTTTCCCCGTTTACTACTGCCTGTGCATCTATCTTTTCAGCCAGTCTTTCAGCAAGACTCAACATGATGCGGCGCGTTGATGTCATGGATATGTTATCCGGGATCTTATCATACAGCGTAGTCTGCAGTTCGGTAAACGGTATGATGTGAAGTTTGATATCCACACCTGTCCGTTCCGACATGATATCGATCAGCTGCTTGACCTTATCCGTCGCCTGCATGCTTGTATACGGCGGGGAATGGAAATGGATGGCTTCCAGTTCCACACCCTTTTTCATGATTTCAAAGCCTGCCACCGGGGAATCGATGCCGCCGGAAAGCATAAGCAGTGCCCTGCCTCCCGTACCGGCCGGCAGGCCCCCGACGCAACTGATTACATCATGGTACATATAGATGGCGTCAAGACGCACTTCGACCATAATCTTATAATCTGGCTTCCTTACATCGACCCTGATATGTTCAGTGTTTTTAAGCAGCAGTCCGCCAAGCATATCCTGGATGTCAAATGTTTTCAGATGAAAAGCTTTGTCTGCACGCTTGACTTCTATCTTGAACGAACTCCCTTCTTTGAAGTCCGCGGCAAAATTTAAAGCCGTTTCTTTCATCGCTTCTTCGGTCCTGTCCATTTTCACAACCGGGGATACACTCAGGATTCCGGTCACATGGCTCAGCGCTTCCATCACTTCATATGGATCCGCCTCGAATAATTCGATGTACGCGCGGTCTCTGTTCGCTTTCACTTTGACGTCAAGACCTTCAAGCGCCCGGATCATAGTCTTTCTGATTGCATTGACGAACATCTTCCTGTTCTTCGTCTTCAGGGTCAGCTCACCGTATCTCACTAAAATGTGGTCGTATTTCATTTTAGTACACCTCCTATTTCCTTGTGTACTCCGTTAAGAGCTTCAATTAATATATCGGCTTCCTTGTCTGTTGTAAAGCTTGAAAATGAAATCCTGATGCTCCCCTTTACAATCGCTTCCGTATTATCCATTGCCAGGAGTGTTTCATTCAGCGCAGCAAATTTTGATGCACATGCGCTTGTGGTCGACACCATGATGCCGCGGGCGCCGAGTGCATTCACCACAACTTCCCCCATGGCGCCTTCAAAGGACAGGTTCAGTATATGGGGGGCACCTCCGGGCTGGACGTGCACAGACGGGAGTACTGAAACTGCATTCCTCACGCGTTCATTGTACCCGGCCATCCTTTCATGGTTCTCTTCTTTGTTCTCGGTTGCAATCCTTAGTGCTTTTGCCATCGCCGCAACCGCACCCAGGTTGACAGTTCCGCTTCTGATACCCGATTCATGGCCGCCGCCGTACATGACAGGATGAAGGATGCCTCCCTGTTTCGCAATCAGGGCGCCTGCGCCTTTCAGTCCATGGAACTTATGTGCACTCAGACTCAGAGTATCCGGTCCGTCCAGTTCCATATCCACTTTGGCTATCGACTGGGTGGCATCCACATGGAAATGTACTTTAGGATAGTCTCCCAGTATTTCCGCAATTTCAGATACCGGCTGGATTGCCCCTGTTATATTATTTACAGCCATCACAGTGAGGAATATGACATCGTTACCAAGCTTGAGCCTCAGATCTTCAAGGTCGATTTTTCCGTCTTTTCGGGTATCGATGTATTTGATGTCGAAGCCTTCATCTTTCATCTCTTCAACGACATTGATGACGCTCGGGTGTTCGATTTCACTGGCAAGAACCGTTCTGCCGAACTGTTTCTTCTTTCTCAGTACTCCCTGTATGGCGATGTTATTACTTTCTGTCGCCCCGGATGTAAACACACATTTATGCCCCCCGAGATCCAGCAGTTCGAGTACCTGCTTCCTGGACGCCTCAAGCAATTGCCCTGCCTTACGGCCTTCCGGATGGATGCTTGCTGTATTGTAATAGAAGTTTCTATTCACCTGTTCAAATGTTTCCAGGGCTTCCTCAAACGGCCGCGTTGTCGCCGCGTTGTCCATGTATATCAAAATGCCACTCCTTACGTAAAAGTGACCTGGGATATAAATACCCCAAGCCGCTTTTGGTTATTCATTATCAAATTCTTTTTCTATCCTTGCCGCCGCCCCCGGTTCAACCTTTTCAAGCCCGTTTTTCGCAATCTCGAGCGCACGTTTATAACGGTTCTCCTTGAACAGGCGTTCCGCTTCATTCAGCATTGTGTTGAAATCATGATCATCCCGGCGGTATCTGTTGCCGTATTGGATCATCAGTTCGGTAAGGCGTGCTTCCTGAAGGATCTCATATGCCTCCTGATCGAACTTATTGAGCAGCAGTACGGTATGGTTCACCTTGTCCTTTATATACTGGACATTCAACGGACGGCGTTCAAAGTACTTGTGTATCTCCTTGACATCTATATCCAGTTCATTTTTCATGACCAGGAACTTCTCAGGTACACTCGACATGTTGGAGCCCATCAGTTCCCTGTATATGTCCTCTTTCCTGTCCTGGACGAGAAGCGCGTTTTCCCTGGCTTCCGCTTCATCTTCGCGGAGGGTGATCAGGTATTCCTGTATCTGTTTCTGCTCATCATTGATGGCACCGATGTTCCCTTTGATATACTCCAGATTATCAAGAACTTCACTGTATCTCGCTGTCGTTTTTCTCATTTCAGTCGTGATTTCATCGTAGACATCGATCAGATTTTCGATCTCATGCTCGAATTTCTGGACTTTATGGATGTCGGATTCATTGATATGGAACTGCTCTTTCACATAGTTTATTTCCGCCCTGAGCGTGTAGTTGAGGTCCTTGGCATGGAATAGATCATCAGTAATGATGTGCTGTTCATGATCGACTTTCGTCTTCGACCGGACTTCATGCTCCACAAGTTCAAGCATGTCGTCAAGCTGCGTATTAATATCATCAAGGATTGCCCGCGCCTCATCCAGCTCCAGCCGGGTGATCAGCGGTTCTACGAGATTCAGCTTGCCTTTCAATGTGGACAGTTTGCCTTCGACTTTAATGTGTTCAAGGTCATAACCCTCCGCTTTAAGGTCACGGCAGCCGAACCTGATCTCCTGAAACTGCTGCGGAAGTTCCTTCTGTACATCCTTGATAAGAAGAGGAATCTCATCCATGTTCTCTTTTAATATCGAAAGCTCCTCATGGACATCACTGATGTGCTTGTTTGCCGTCACATAATTCCCCGCATTCACCAGTTGCCCATATTCCTGCAGTTCAGGTTCATACGTTTCAATCAGTTTCTCAAGCGAAGGCTGGGAGTCACCGAACTTGTGGCCATTTGCCAGAACATCTCTTTTGGCTTCCCTGTACAGTTTTTCTGATTCATTGAAGCTTCTCTCACCAGCTTCATTGGAATCGAGCAACTGGCCGATTTCAGAAGTCAGCGCCTGATATTGCTTTTCCACTCCATCGAGGTGCTCTTTTACAGAACGTGCTTTTTCACGTCCGTCACTAAAACGGAAACGGTCGATATCTTCCGATGCCGAATCCAGTTCTTTTCCTGCTTCAGTAAGGGAGCTGTTCAATGCATCCTGCCAGTCAGACTGCCATTTTTTATAAAGAGTCAGTGCTTCACCATGGAGATTGTAGTCCTTCACTTTGACCAGAGTATCCTGTAAAGGCAGTGATTTCACTTCCTCGAGCCTGGATTGCTGACTGTAAATTTCATCTTTTCTTATATTTCGCATGTATAATAGTGCACCCATTCCTATTATCACCAAAAGGATGAGCACGATTAAAACATAAACCCACATACAGCTACCTCCTAAACATATTTTCAATTATAGCTTAAATGTCAGGAACAAAAAACATTTAAATATATAAACCAGCTGTTAGATTTAATGATCCATTTTATTATTCCGGTCAGTTTTTCCAGCATACATTCGCCGAAAACTTCCGTCTCCGAATGATTAAGTATAAAAATAAAAGTTCCAACTATCAATATATTACCATTAATACTTGAGTTCCGGTGTCCTATTATATTAAAAATCTAAAGATTGAAACAAATTTCTAAAGATTGTATAATTTAATAATATTTATAAAAGGATAAAGGTGATGCAATGTATACGGCAGTTGAAATCAAGGACTACACCCAGCTCAACCAGATGCTGAAAGGGCTGATCGAGGACGAAACCGAACGGATTGCCAATCTGTCCAACGCCGCCAGCCTGCTCAATCAATTTCTGGAAAATATCAACTGGGTCGGTTTCTACCTCTATAAAGAAGAAACGGATGAACTCGTACTCGGACCATTCCAGGGGCTGCCCGCCTGTGTCCGCATACAGAACGGCAAAGGTGTCTGCGGCACTGCATTCAGGGGCAACGACATCTTCATCGTTGATGACGTCAGCGAATTCCCGGGACACATCGCCTGTGATGCAAACAGCAAATCGGAAATCGTCATCCCGATCTATAAAGACAGTGAACCAATCGGGGTACTCGATATCGATGCACCTGTATATGAACGCTTCACAGAAGAAGACCGCGCCGGTCTCTCAGAATTCGTAGATGTGCTGAAGAACCACATTTAATCATATCATCCATTGACTTATGCTGCATGGTGATGTAGAATTACTAATTGTGTAAATAAACGGATTAAGTAGCGGATGATCATTACATGCCAGTATGCGGTCCCCTCAAGAGGTGTGCTGTGTAACTGATGCTATTAGGCGAAGGCACTTTAAATCGCATGCCCATGTAAGTGGTTGTCACCCTTATGATGTTTGTTGCATAAACTAAACACATTAAGGAGGAGTCAAAATGGCTCGATTCACAGGTTCAACTTGGAAAAAATCCCGTCGTCTCGGCATTTCCCTGACTGGTACCGGTAAAGAACTGGAGCGCCGTCCTTACGCGCCTGGTGACCACGGTCCGACTCAGAGAAAGAAATTGTCAGAGTACGGCATGCAGCTTCAGGAGAAGCAAAAACTGCGTTACATGTACGGAATCAACGAACGTCAATTCCGCACGATCTTCGACCGTTCAGGCAAGATGAAAGGTGTTCATGGTGAGAACTTCATGATCCTTCTCGCTTCCCGTCTGGATGCAGTGGTATACCAGCTCGGTCTTGCAAGAACACGCCGTCAGGCGCGTCAGCTTGTAAACCACGGTCACGTAACTGTAGATGGCGGACGTGTGGATATCCCATCCTACATGCTGAAACCAGGACAGGTTATCGGTCTTCGTGAAAAATCACGCAACCTCGACATCGTCAAAGAAGCTATCGAGTACAACAACTTTGTACCTGAATACCTGACTTTCGATGAAGAAAAACTTGAAGGTACATTCGTACGCCAGCCGGAACGTTCCGAGCTTCCTGCTGAGATCAATGAACAGCTGATCGTTGAGTACTACTCAAGATAATGGCTTTGCTTTCAATTTTAAGAGCTCTGATTCTTTTAGAATCAGAGCTCTTTTGTATTGTTCCAAAGTATTATGCTAACATGTATGTTAAACAGCAAATAAAGGGAGCAGTTCGATGAAACTTTCGGATGAAACATACAAGAAGATCATATCGGAAATCATGAAGCAGCAGCATGGGACCGGAAAAGTGTTCAATTTCCTAGTGAAGCTGGACCAGGTTGAAACGGAGTTTACAGTGGCTATGCCTGCGGAAGAGACGTTGGATAAAATCCGGGAGATCACCGTGTCCATAGACCATTATGAGCTTCCGGATGATGAATACCTGTTTTATTTGGGCGCAGGAATCAAGGATCTGAATCCGGCGGTCGCACATCTGAAAATAATCGAAGATGGCAACAGTACGACCGTCACTGTACTCTCCAATGCCGCTGAAGGTCTCATCAGGCAAAAGTCGAACAAGAAGGCTATTGAAAAACTGAAAGTGCAGCTGGGTCTGCTGGACGAACTGTAGAAAAAAAAGAGCCGTACGGCTCTTTTTTTGTTCAGCATACTATATTTTCATTGTGTCCATGATGTCTGCATTCAATCTGGACAGTCACCTGTCCGATTCCCTCCTCCTGCATTTTTCCATCTATGTCACTGATGACCGCCTGTGATTCGTGGACGGTCAGGTCGCCTTTTACAACTGCATGGAGGCTCATTGCATTCTGTCCGCTGGTAATACTCCATACATGAAGGCTGTGTATCCCTTCCACTTTGTCTATGCTCTTCAATGATTTTGCTATATTATCCAGGTCTATATCCTTTGGTACACCCTCCATCAGGATATGGAGGGATTCCTTAGTGACTCTCCAGCCGCTGATGAGTATGAGCACCGCAACGATTACACTGGCCAGCGGGTCCATGAATCCCCAGCCGAAAAGCATGATGCTGACTGCTGCAATGATGGCTCCAACCGAACCGAGCATGTCCCCCATTACGTGCAGGAAGGCGGCTTTCAGGTTAAGGTTGTGTTCTGTGTCCCCACGCATCAATATCCATGCAACCAGCAGATTCACCAACAGCCCGATGACTGCAACCAGCAGCATGCCGCCGGAAGCGACCTCCGGAGGGTCCATGAATCTCTGTACTGCCTCGTAAAAGATGAACAGTGATATGAGCACCAGGGTTACACCATTGAATACGGCAGCCAGTATTTCAAAACGTTTATACCCGTATGTCTTGCTGTAATCGGCAACCTTCTCTCCGAATTTGAAAGCCACAAGTGCAATAGCAAGCGAGACTGCATCACTGAACATGTGGCCCGCATCCGCGAGCAATGCGAGACTGTTCGTAAGCCATCCGCCGATCGCTTCAATAACCATGAATGATGCAATGAGTATGAAACTCAGGGGAAGAGCTTTTTTATTGGCACCGTGCGTGTGATCATGATGATCGTGCCCCATCATCCTCACCTCTTCATTCCGTGTTGTCTTCCTCAGTACCATTATATCAACTTGCACTCTCACAGTATATTCCCATGCTTTCAAGCGCTCATTTGTACAGATAAAAATAATCGGACATGCAGTTGCATATCCGTCATCTTATTTCCCCTGGATGAAGAAACCTTCATTCTTACTCCATTCGGCGAAATATATATCGTCAAACTCATAATCTGTATCCTCAGCTATCTTCCTTTTCAGCCATTCTTCGTCATATCCCGCATTATGCAGTGTCTTGGATTCTATTTCACCGGCATCTATGAACAGGTAGGACAACTCATTCTCTCTGAAGTCTTCTTTCATTTCACCACGCGATATCGGTTCATTTTCCGAATACTGCATTACGGAAAGCTGCCCGCTGTTTTCAAGGATGGCATATCTCACATTTCGCAATGCGAAGACTCCCTGTAATCTGAGCAGTTCCTTAACTTCATCGACATCCATGTTATTGTTTTTCATCACCTTTGGATCAAGATAACCATCATTGATGAGAAGATCCGGCCCGCCTTTTGCAAACCTTCTGAACCGCTGGCTTTTAAGTGCGGATTTCTCAACGACATATATCAGCAATCCCCAATAGCCAAGTGCGAAAAGCATTTCATAGAACGGCATCGTCGTTTCATACAGCGCTTCTTCAATCACACTCCCCAGAATGAGGGCATACACGAAATCAAGCGGTGTAATCTGTGCCATTTCTTTTTTTCCAAGAATCCTGAGTACCGCCATTACACCGACCAGCCCCGCCGTCAGCTTCACAGCATAGCTGAGCATGTCTTCCATATTAATCACCTTTTCTTTATGGTTTATTTTATGGTATTAACTCATTTTAAATTCCGCCTGCTCTGGTTTGGTGCCGCTCCAGCCCGGATATATGAAGATTGAGAAAGGAGATACACTATGAAACAGCAACTGCTCAACTATATCAATCACAGAAACGCCCCAATTCCATCCGGACCGTGGATCATGTACCAGAGATGGGAGAATATAATGTGCATGCATATTCCTGTATCAAAAGAAAGAATTTCACCACATATCCCCGAACCTCTGGAATTGGATATATATGAGGACCAGGCATGGATTTCCATATTCACATTCAGAGTAAGCGGCATGCAGCAAAGAGGCATGCCGAAATTCCCATGGTTCAACAGCTTCCCCGAGGTCAATGTAAGAACCTACGTCAGACATGACGGTATACCGGGTGTATATTTTTTCAGTCTCGATGCTGCTAAAATAATTCCTGTCATCGGAGCGCGTCTTGTTTCTCTGCCCTATTTCAAAGCCAAAATGAAAATGGCTGAAGGGATGGGATGGACCCATTACTCCAGCCGCCGCCAGTATGGTTCCGGCACCTTTTTCAAAGGGAGATATAAATCCATTTCATCACCTTCAGCCACTGGACCGGATTCTCTGGATTACTGGCTGTTTGAGCGTTATTATCTGTTTAACACTGTTAAAGGAAGGATCGTCCATATCGGCATCCATCATCTGCCATGGAAACCCGCAGATGTTTCAGTGGTCTATGACAGGAACGGAGTGAATTCTTTGCTGCCCGGAGACATTGAAGGAACACCCGCCATTTCCCACTATGTGGACAGTCTTGACGTAATTTTCTGGCCATTGCAAAAAACTTAGAGCATGTCATTTTTTCAGCCATTCCCATGCCTGATCCTTCTGTGCCCGGTCGTATTGTTCCACTTCAATTCCCGGCGCAAGGTCTGAAACTTCAGAACCGCCTTCGACCCATACTGAATCAGTGACTACTGCAAATTTTCCATATTGTTTCCAATGTTTGATATCCATAAGCATCCCTTTTACAATTCCCAAAAGATCCGTTCCAGCAAGATTTTTTATATCCACAAGTACATTCAATGTCTCCTCATCTCCATAATGCTCGTCGATGAACGCCTCTGTTCTATCCACATCTTCCTCTGTCATTTTGCCATCAACTGTCATCTGGAGAATATTCCTATATCCACTTTCCTGGAGTTCTATCAAATTCGATTCCTCCTTTATTGTCTCTTTCTCTTTTTCATACCCTTTTCCCCAAAATGAAACACAATTCATATGAAAAAGAAATACAAAAATATCCAAAATAAAGAAGGGCTGCAGATGCAGCCCTTCCGGTCCTATGATTAATTCCTTTTATAATAAATGATATATTCATCTGACATACTTTTGCCGATATAATGATTGCTGTTGTCCATCATCCAATCCGTATCAGTATAGTGAACCTTCACCGGCTCGCCTGAAGTCCCGTTTTCCTCCGGGATATTAAGCTGCATGACATGCCGTTTTTTGCCGCCGTATTTATATGTTGTCTTCACAATTTTGAATCCCAGCCTGAATTTATCCTTCAGACTCGGGATATTCCCGGGCATGACTGTAGTCAGTATATGATCGAAATCTCCGGACTCCCTGACCCGGCGAATCAGTTCCCTGCCCATCTCGGTCTGAAGGCCCCGGCCCCTTGAAGCAGAATCAATGAAGGTAATTTCGGAATAGATGACACGGCTTTTATCACTGATGCCCGCATCATCCGCCAGATGTTCCAGTTCCTCTGCAGCCGGAATGTACATGGAGCGCGTAGCAATGAGAGCGTCGCCCTTGAATACACCAATGATATACCCTTGCCTGATTATTTCCGCGAACTCTTCCTTCGTCAGTGTCTGGAGGACTTCCCTGTCCTCCAGTGCATCATACACAGCATTTTGGAGCGCAATTATTGCCTCCAGATCATTCATATCCAGGTTCCTGAATTCCATGTGACACTTCCTTTTGGATTTTGATAGTCGGTATATTGAAGATGTTTATATTTCATTTTAAATGGATATATTATTTATGAGGAGTTGGTGCATATGGCAATCATAGTCAAGGTTAAGGACAGCACGAACAACGAAACGGATTTCAGATTCATTCATAGCGACAGGGTCAAAGACAGCATCAAGGCTGCATATATAAATCAGGAAATGAAGCAGACAGCAGGCAGGAAGTTGGTACAGTTTATATATCCGGACCATACGGAAACTTTCACTCAATTTAAAATCAACTATAAAAGACGCTGATTGATAGCGTCTTTTTAATTCTCACTATTTCAGATTCACATCCAGCCAGCTGAACATGAGATTTTTCCATTCTGCTGCCCGCGCGTCTACTATTCCTGTCACTTCCGTCGCCAGGCTCAGCCCGTGCTGGCCATGCTGGAAAGTATGAAGTTCCCATGGTATACGGTGTGAATCCAGTGCTTTGGCAAAATCCAGTGAATTCTGTATGAATACGAGCTGATCCTCCACTGTATGCCAGATGAAGGTGGGCGGTGTATCCTTTGAAATATGCTGTTTGAGATCGGCCTTCTGTACCATATTATCATCCGGCTCGCTCCCGAACACCATCCTGGAAGCAATCGACATGTACTGCGGATCCCCTACGCCGCGCGTGTCCGCTATTTTTTTATTGAGCAAATAATCAAGGATCGGGTATCCCAGCACCTGGAAATCCGGACGGTACCATCTCGGCTCATCCCCGACCTTTTCTTCCAGCCATTTACTGTTCCAGTGGACCCCGAGGCTTGCTGCCAGATGGCCGCCGGCTGAGAAACCGACTACACCAATCTTATCCGGGTTCACATTGAATTCATGGCAATTTTCCCTGATGAATGTCATTGTTTTTGCAAGTTCTGTAAGAGGACCCGGGAATTCGGAACCAAGGACGGTTTCATCCGCAACGGCTGATGCTATCTGATACAGTTCATCCCGATCAGTCTTCCTGCCTTCCTTCCTGATGGCGGAACCGAGAGTCGAGTACCTCAGTATGAAAACATGGTACCCTTTTGCCAGAAATTCATAAGCGACAGGTTCCGCTTCCCTGTCAGACACATACATATAGCTGCCGCCCGGGCATATGACGACTGCCGGCCGCCCTTCTTTGTCATGCAGCGGATTTTCACTCAGCATCATAGTAACTTCTGCATGGTTGTCACCTATATAAAAACTTTGTAATATCATGTAGTCCTGCCTCCATCAATTGATCAGACGGTAAAGGTAGAGTTCATTGGTATATTCACCGTCTATAAGGAGTGAATCAATACGCTCTCCTTCCGTCAGGAATCCAAGTGTTCTGTATAATTCAATCAGATGCGTCCGGTTGACCGGCAGGGATAATTCCAGACGGTATATACCGTTGTTGTCCGCCCATCTGATGCCTGCATTCAGCAGCTCTTTCCCGATCCGGTCCTGATCCGCCATTTCCCTGATGCCGAGGGATACGTTCGCACGGTGTTTCGTCATCTCGACATTGTTGCCGAAAAGGCTCATATACCCTTTCATCTCCCCGTCATCCAGCGCAACCAGAATCTGCTTTCTCGCATCCTGAAGGACATTTGAAAACAGATTTTCCATGTCTGAAACGGTCATGACTTCATCTCCGCTGAATCTTCCGAAACCGAATGAATCCAACGAAGCCAGCAAGTTCAAGAAACTTTCTATATCCTTCATTTCAATCGCCCGAATCTCCATTATCAACCCTCTTCCTTAAACAGTACTTCCAATCTTCCCTTCCATTTTATCAGAATTTCCGCCGAACACCTAAAGTTTGCATATCATGCTAAAATGGATATATAAATATCCATGAGGTGAAAGCATGACGAAAATTTGTTTAGTAAGGCATGGGCTGACAGATTATAATGCCCAGAGGAAACTGCAGGGAGCATCAGACATTCCTCTTAATCGCGAAGGGGAATATCAGGCGGAATGCGCCCGAGAAAAATTGAAAGATTATCATTTCGACGTCATTATCACGAGCCCTCTTATGAGAGCGTACAGGACTGCTGAGATAATCAATGAATACCACGGCCTTGAGATCGAAACCATGGACGAACTGAAAGAGCAGTTCTTCGGTCCGCTTGAAGGTCACCATATAGATGATGTTCATGAGAAGTATCCCGACGGCATCTTTCCGGGCGCCGAGACTTTTGAGTCATTGTCAAACCGGGTGGCCGGAGCGATTAGTGAGATAGAACGGAAATACCCGGAGAAGCACATTCTCTTGACGGCCCACTCCAGAACGATAAAATCCATACTCTCCCTCTACAGTGAGGAAATCCATATGTTCGAAACAAAACTGGATAACTGCAGTTTGAGCCATATCGAATGTGTAGATTCCAAGTGGTCAGTCAATGATTTCAACATCACCACACAGCCTGCAGTCGACAGATGAAAAAAGAAGGCCTCCCGGCCTTCTTTTTTATGCTTCGGTTTTTGCCGGTATCTGGTAATCGATCAGGAAGCCTTCCTGCCCGACGGTTTTCTTATAGACCCGGTAGAAGTAGATCATCCATATGATTGTTCCGGCTACACCGCCGGCGTAAGCAATGTTCAGCTCCAGCCCAAGGCCGATCTGTGCATACAATATATATGTGATGACATTGAATGTCATGAACACTGCAGGCACAGTCGCGACCCAGTGATTTTTCTTAGCCAGCAGAAGATACATTACACCGACCCAAAGGGCAATGACCGCGGTCATCTGGTTCGCCCAGGAGAAATATCTCCAGAGTATTGTGAAGTCGATCTGGGTCAATACAAAACTGATGACAAACATCGGGACCGCAATGGCAAAACGTTTCCACAGTTCTCCCTGAGTGAAGGACAGATAGTCTGCAACGACCATGCGGGCACTTCTGAAAGCAGTATCTCCGCTGGTAATCGGCAGTACGATGACACCGAGGACTGCAATCGTTCCGAGAGCTGAACCGAGCAGCAATGTTGAAGCTTCCGACACGACAAGTGCCGCTTCCCCTGCAGCCAGCACTTCAGCGAGTCCGCCGTAACCGTCAAACAGGCTCATTGCGGCAGCAGCCCATATCATTGCGATGATACCTTCTGCAATCATCATGCCGTAGAAGATCATCCGCCCGTTCGATTCCCTCTGTGTCGTCCTTGAGATGATCGGTGACTGTGTTGCATGGAATCCGGAAAGGGCACCGCACGTAATCGTGAAGAACAGCAGCGGGAAAATCGGTGCGTTGTCAGGGTGCATGTTGGACAATGAAAGTTCCGGAATCGGCGCACCGGTCTGCACGAGCCTGAATCCTATTGCAAAGGCACTGAACAACAGCACCGCGCCAAAGAATGGATAGATTTTGCCGATGATCTTATCAATCGGCAGCACTGTCGAGAGAATATAATATAAAAAGATAACCCCGATTATGACTCCAAGTGCCACCCTGCCGTCCATCAGTGAATGGAGCAGTATTGCCGGAGAAGTGACAAACACAGTACCCACCAGCAGGAGAAGCAGTACGGTGAACAGATTGACGACATGCTTCATGCCGTTTCCCAGAAACTTGCTCGCAAGCGCCGGCAGATGTGCCCCTTTATTCCTGATGGAGATCATACCGGTCAGGTAATCATGGACTGCTCCAGCAAATATCGAGCCGACCACAATCCAGATGAAGGCGACCGGGCCGTAAAGCGCTCCCATGATCGGGCCGAAAATGGGACCGACACCGGCAATGTTCAATAGCTGGATCAACGAGTTCGTACGTGTATTCATCGGCAGATAGTCGACGCCGTCGTTCTGTTCATAGGCGGGTGTCGGACGGTCGTTTTTAGGTCCGAACATCCTGTCGATGTATTTGCCGTATGTAAAATAACCGATGATCAGAAGCACTATGGAAATAAAAAATGTAATCAATGCAATACCTCCTGTGTTAAAATGATATGTAAATAATTAAAGCACATAAATCGTTTTTGTGAAAGCGCTTTTCAAAAAATTGTTTAGGAGTAATCAGTTAAAATGCAGACAATCGTTTCAAACATACAGGAATTCAGGGGCAGCCATTATGACTACGGTGTTCTCCAGGCACAGCAGCTTAAAGAGACACCCTATATGGCGAACAGGAACTATGAATGGCTCAAAAGACGCCCGAAGTTCTCTCTCGATTATATGGAAACGAAAAGCCTCTATCAGAAATTCGCACCCGCCATATGGGAAGAGCTCCGTGGGCTGCAGGATGAACTGAAGATTTCGGACATGGAAGTCCTTTTGAATCTGGCCCACTACAGAGTCTCACCCAGGGATTCAGGATGCAGTATCTACTTTGATGACCACAGCTTCATCAGAAATTATGATTACCATCCGAGTACATATGACGGAATGTACAAACTGTTCCAGCCGGAGCAGGGATTCGCCCATATCGGACCGGCCTCCCGGGTTACCGGAAGAATGGACGGCATGAATGAACAGGGCCTTGTCATGGGCTATAATTTCATGAACCGCAAGCAGCCGTTCGACGGCTTCACATGTTTCATCATCGGCAGGTTCATACTTGAATTATGCGAAAGTGCCGACGATGCCAGACAACTTTTAAAAGAACTACCCCACCGTGGCGGGTTCAGCTATGTCATCCAGGACAAAAACGACGACTCATTCATTGCGGAAACATCAGCCAGGGGCGTCGCCTTCAGGAATTCAAACGTCTGTACGAATCATTATGAGCTGCTCGATGGGGAAAACCGGAGATATCTGACCGACTCGCTTGAACGCCTGACAATACTTGAGAGTGCCGGCTCCCCTTCAAAAGCTGATCTCATCGAACTGTTCACTGACCGGAGGCACGGGCTCTTCGTGGATAATTATAAAAGCTGGGCCGGAACGATACACACAAGTTTCTATGACAAAAATAACCTTACCGCCGGTATCCGTCTTGGAGAAAACACAACACTGAATGAGTTCGATTTCAAAAGCTGGCTGCACGGTAACCCGCTCGGCCTTAAAGAAATAAAAGGAATACTTGAGACAGACTTGAAATTCACAAACGCCGACTGGCAGAAAACAAGAAGCCGCTAATGCATCTGCATTAGCGGCTTCTTCTCTACATACTCCGCCTGACCACTTTTCTGTAGTTCTGGAGTGACAGGATGCCAAACAGGGAGTACAGAACGATATATCCGCCCATCACTGTAAGCATAGGGGTCCACATGGCTGTCCCGAACAGGAACCATCCCGCCCGGACTGCAAAATACGTATGCAGCAGGCCAATCAAAAGCGGTATGCCGAATGTGATGATCATCTTGATGGAAAGACCTTTCATGATTTCATTTTCGGAAAACCCAAGTTTCCTCAGAATACTGTAGCTGTCCTTTTCATCCTCACTTTCACCAATCTGTTTGAAGTAGAGGATGCACCCGGATGTAAGGAGGAAGGCAAAGCCGACGAAGCCGATGATGAACATCATCATACCTGTTGTCTGCATCAGATTCGTATACTGGCTGATTTTGGATTCAAAGCCGGGGTGATCTTCTATGTCCATCATATTATGGATGTCCATGCTGTCCTCACCCGTGATGTTCAAGCCATACATCGCTTCGGGTTTTGGATATTCCTCATCAGGAATGTAATGGGAATCCATCTCTTCATAGACTGCCTCATCCACGATTACCGTCGGCATGCCGAAGGATATGAATGATGGAAGAACAGCACCGGATTCAATTTTCGTCAATTCCAGTGTGTGCTCATAATCGCCGCTGTGGAATGTAAGCGGCTCTCCGGTTTCAAATGTCACAACCGATTCAAGATATGACTGTACACCGGTGACCACCGTTTCATTCCCGCCCACATCAACCTCATCGACACTTTCATCGCTGACCACGTTCAGCTTCAGGTCCTGCTGACCGGTCTGGTCCTCCTGATTACGGTCGATGGCGACGGCACCCTCATCTTTCACTTCGTACTCGATCAGAGGCCTTTCGACACTTTCGTATCCGATCCCCTCTTCCTGAAGCATCTCTTCAGAGTAGTCCAGTCCTTCTTCTTCATAGAAGATATAGTCCTCGGGTGTCTGGGATTCAACCGTCCGGTCCACCGAGTAGTAACTGATGTAGGACAGTGACATGAGGCCCATGCTGAGCGCGCTTACCACACTGATCAGTGTCAGGAGGAAAGCATTGGATTTCATCTTGAACATGATGCTGGTCAGTGACAGCACGTCATTCACATTGACATGTCCGCCCTTTGACTTCCTGATCATGTTGAAGATGAAGGCGACGGAAAATTTGAATGTGATGTATGTCCCGATGATTGTCAGAAACAGGATGCCAAACAGAAGCGGCACGATGATCATGACAAAATCAAAAATTTTTGTGGAAAGCCAATATCCCGATATGATCATCAGCAGCCCGATGATGCCAAATGCCACAGTGCCTTTGCCGATCCTTTTATGCCCGGACTCACTCGCACGGTCCAGATTGAGCATTCTGATCAGTCTCGTCTTTTTCAGGAAGACGAAGTTCTGTATCATGAGAAGTGCAAAAATGACGATATACAGCACCGCTGTCTGAATAACGGCTTCCATTGAAAAACTCAAACCGACCGGCAGATCTATCTGCATCACCCTCAGCAATATCATCAATAGCATCCTTGATACAAGGAAGCCAAATCCGATGCCGAGGATCAGACTCCCGAAGTAGATTATCGCATTTTCCAGCAGTAGTATCCTGAAGACTTTATTCCTGCTCAGCCCGATCAGCTGGAACAATGCAAGTTCCCTGTTGCGTCTTTTCAGGAAGATGGCATTCGCAAACATGACAAAAGCGATGATGATGAATATCAGAAGGACCGATCCGACAAGGAATCCTGTCGACATCATTGCTCCCGAGGAGAGCTCTTTCTGTGCACTTTCGTCTTTTGACATCAGCACGAATGAAAAGTACAATGCGACACTGAACACAAGTGCAAAGATATACAGTGTATAATTACTCATGTTCTTAAAGAAGTTTTTCAAAATGATGCTGTTAAGACTCAACGCCGACACCACCCAGCACGCTCTGTGTATTCATGATTTCCTTGTAGAATTCTTCCTGTGAACTTTCTCCGCGGCGGAGGGTCGAATAGACAAGACCGTCTTTTAAGAATATTACCCGGCTGGAATAGCTTGCCGCTGTAGCGTCATGCGTAACCATCACGATTGTGGAATTGCTTAATTCATTCAGAGTCTGCAGTTTACCAAGCAGATTGCTCGCTGCTTTTGAGTCCAGGGCGCCTGTCGGTTCATCTGCAAAAATTATCTTGGGCTGATGGATGAACGCCCGTGCAGCACTTGTACGCTGCATCTGTCCGCCTGAAATTGCATATGGGTATTTATCCTGAAGATCATATATACCGAGTTCATTCGCAACAAGTTCAAACTGTTTTTCAACTTCTGTCTTTTTCATGTTCCTTATGGAAAGCGGCAGAAGAATGTTCTCTTTGACCGTGAGCGTATTCAGCAGATTATATTCCTGGAATATGAAACCGAGGTCATTTTTCCTGAAATTGGCCAATTTCTTATCTTTCAGTCCGGTAATATCCCGGCCTTCTATGATGATGTGACCACTTGTCGCCCGGTCAATGGAGCTGAGCACATTCAGCAGTGTGGTCTTTCCCGAGCCTGATGCCCCCATTATCGAAACAAATTCCCCTTTTTCGATGCTCATGTCGATCCCTTTTAACACTTCAGTCCTGTTGAGTCTGCTTCCATATGTTTTTTTAATATCTTTTGCTTCAAGAATCATGACGATCCCTCCGTCTCTAATTTGTTTCTATGTATATGATACGACGCAGATTCAAAAGTTTCGTTTGATTCTCATTACAGAAATACAAAACCATGTGACATAATCGTCACATGGTTGCAACATGCTGGAACTTGTTCTTTTTAGGCAATATCACAGTAACTGTGGTGCCCTCCCCGTAAACGGATTCGACATGCAGCCTGATGTCCATCGCACGTGCCGCTTCCTTAGCCAGATATAACCCCATTCCCGTGGCCTGACTGTCCCCGTGATCGCTTGTGGATGTGAACCCGGCCTCAAAAATCCTCGGCAGATCCCGTTCTCTTATGCCCCTGCCTCTGTCTTTTATCCTGAACACCGGCCATCCTTCATCCAGAAAACTCTCAATGTCGATATCGCTGTTCTCCGAATACTTTACACTGTTCATGATGCACTGGTCGATGATGAATGAAAACCATTTGAGATCTGTCTCCATATGGTTTTGATGAAGATGAAGGTTGAAACCGATCCCTTTTTCTATGCACAGAGTCCGAAGCTTCCGGAGGGCGGCCGTGATGACCTGCTCCATTTCGATATTTTCGATATACAGATCATTGCTGATATTTGACAGTCTCCTGTCATAGAGCATTTCATTCATCATTGAATCAAGACGCAGCCATTCCTCTTCAAGACCCTGTCTTTTAGAGTCTTTCAAATCACCGATTATGAGCTTCATCGTAGTCATCGGCATTTTCATATCGTGGATCCATTTCGTCATCTCATCCAGATTCTCCCTCGTCTTCATGGACTCACTCTCAAGAAGTTCATTGTGGTTTTTCAGGAACTTTTCCATTTTGTCATCAACCATCTTCTGGTACGGTGTCTCAGGTACCGGGAGACTGTCAATGTCACTGATTCTCTCCAGACTACCGAATTCCTGCCTGTATTTTCTGCCTCTATAGTAATCAATGACAAGAAACATCAAAAAGATGACAAGGTTGACGACAGCGATATATATCAATGATACATTCGGTATTTCCGTATCCAGAAGACCGAGTATGAGAATCGACAGACTCAGAAGGCAGAACAACATTATCCACGGCATTTTCTGCTTAATATAGATAAGAATCACTCCCTGATCATATAGCCCAGTCCAGTCTTGGTGATGATCGCATCCGCAAGCCCCATATCCTCAAGCTTATTCCGGATTCTGTTGACATTCACTGTCAGCGTATTGTCACTGATGAATTTCGAATCATCCCACAACTGTTCAATGATGGACTCACGCGCCACAACCTGTCCCGGGCTCTTCATGAGTATGGAGAGGATGAAAGATTCATTTTTGGTCAGGCTCGCATGCACCTCCCCCCTTGAGACTGTCAGTTTCCTGAAGTCGAATACAGCATCCCTGAACTTGACAACATCCATTTCCTGATTCTGATACTGATACACCCGTCTCAGCAGCGCCTGGACTTTCGCCACCAGTACATCAAAATTGAACGGCTTCTGTATATAGTCATCACTGCCCATCTGCATGCTCATCACCATATCCGACGGGTGATCCCTGGAAGACAGAAAGATTATGGGCAGACTGGAAATGTCCCTGATCCGTCGGCACCAGTAAAAGCCATCATATTTAGGGAGGGTAATATCTATGATTACAAGATCCGGCTCCCCTTTGATGAAATCATTCATCACATTCGAGAAATCAGTGACACCGAATACGCTGTAATCCCACTCTGCGAGCCTTTTTTCCAGTTCCCTGAACAGGCTTTCATCATCTTCTATTATGAAAATCTTCGACATATAATCACTTCCCCTCCGAATATCCAGTATAAAAATATCCAGCTCCATTATATATGAAACCGGATATTTTGTATCGTGCAGCAATATATAATTGTCAAATCCCATTTTGGAAGTCTGTCTGCAGAAAACATACTGTCCATCTCCGGCCTGAGTTCAAGTTACAGTGAAAAATACTTTTCCCATGTGGAAAGACCTTTATTTTTTCCTGAGGGACATGAGCCTGCCATATGTGACAGTTCTCCATATCCATTCAAGCGGACCGAACCTGAATATCCGCATCCAGAAATGACTCAGAACCATCTGTATAATGAAAACGGCCAGTACAATGGGGATGAACCATATGGCATCAACCCTGTTGAACAGATTCAGACCATAGAATAACCCCGTCATCAGCACGCTTTGCATGATGTAGTTGGTCAGCGCCATCTGACCCACGGGCTGCAGCAGTTTCGTCACTGTTTTGAACTTCATCACAATAAGGATAAAAAGCGCGATATAGCCGAGTGACATCAGCGGACCGCCGGCTGTATAGGCGAGCATCGTCAAAACAGACCAAGCCGGATCATCCATCATATAAGTGAGACCGTAACCGACAAGGACTTTGACGGGCGTCCCCGCACCCACACCCACTGCTGCTGTCCATATCAGCAGTTTCCTGTGGGCAGGCAGGTTCTCGAATATGCGCTTCTGACCTGCAAAAAGTCCGAGCAGGAACATCGCCAGCACAAGTGGGATCATTGTAATGTTACTTGATGTCATGATGCTGAAAACAGATATGTTCACATTCAGAATATCTATATAACCGCCCTCCTGAAAGGAGGAGACCATATTGAATCCCGGGTCATAGGCACCGGCTCCGCCAAGATCACTTCCCGCTGCAAAGAGCAGCAGGGACATGGCAACGGTAAATACCGTGCCGAGCAGTAATATGACGATGCTTACTGTCAGATTGACTATAGGTTCCAGTTTATAGAAGATGAGCAGAATGATACCCGTGACAGCATAGACGGTCAGTATATCCCCATACCAGATGAAGATGGCATGAAACAGCCCCAATACAAGAAGCATCATCATCCGCCTCATGAAAAGCAGTGAAACATGTCCCGGTTTCTTTTCCGCACGGGAAAGGAATATGTAGAATCCCAGTCCGAAAAGGAATGAAAACATCGTATAGAAATTGGAGGTGACGAAAATATTGATGAACATGATGACGGATGAATTCGCCCCTTCTGTATAAATATCGCTCTTACCACCGGTGAACTGTTCCTCGATTGCAGGCCCCGCAAAAGCCATTATATTCATCATCAGAATACCGAGGAGTGCAAATCCTCTCACCGCATCGATTTCATGTACTCTTTCTGACTGCCCTACCGGCAAATAATTCTGTGTCATTTCCAACCTCCCTGGACAATTGAACGATTAATATGATGCACCATATATTCATAAAATATGGAAAGGGCTCAAAATGATTGAGCCCTTTCCATCAGGGAACCGATATCGAACAATTCAATCGGGCTCCCTGTGACATATGAGTATATATAATAGATGATCAGACCCGTGATCGGCAGGAATATCACTACGAAGAGGAATACCTTCATGAATCTGGTGAACACGCTGTATAGAAACCTGAGGACTATGACCGAAACGGCTGTTGCTGCAACAGTCCTGATGTTGTAGTCAAGCGAAGCAATGTCAAAGAAGTTTATGGCGTAGATAACGAAAAATGAGAGTGCAATGGTAAGAATCAGTCTCATGAACAAAATGAATCACCCAGTCATTGTTATTAATACTTCATCCACTATACTATTTCTTCATGCTCCCGTACAAATGAAACGGACAGGAGTCCCAAGCCGACGATGAAGACACTCAGCCACGGAGCGAAGCTGATATCGAAATTGCTGATATAGATACCCCCGATGACTGCACCGATGCCTATTCCGAGATTAAGCCCCGACATATTCCAGCTGAACACCATTGCTGCAGAACCCTGGACATTCTCAACCAGTCCGCTCTGTACCGATGGGCTTGTGCTCCACTGGAAGACGCTCCACAGGAACAGATTGGTGTAGAAAAGAATTGGTGTACCATACAGCAATGGCAGTGCCGCCATCGATATCATGAACAGGATAAGCATATAGATGATGGTCCGTTTGCTTCCAATCCTGTCCACAAGCAGGCCGCCGATGTAAGTTCCGGTCATGCCTCCTGCTCCTGCAATGAGCAATGCGACTGAGACACTTTCAAGCGTAAAACCGTTGGATGTCATAAGTGGTGAAATATAACCGATGACGATATAATTTCCGATAAGCACCGCCATGGTTACGCCGATATATAGGAAAATGTTCCTCTTATCAAGGACCTTATCCGGTACCGGCTCACCGAGGTCTTCCCCTTTCCTGTCAGGTACAAGCGACAGGATGCCGATGCCTACAAGTATTGCGATGATGATTACAAGCCAGAAAATGATGCGCCATCCGAACTGCTGACCAATCAGTGTGCCGATCGGAATTCCGAAAACATTTGCTGCACTGAATCCCATATAGACAAGTGCAATCATCTTTCCTCTGATTTCAGGACGTGACAGCAGCACCGTCATATCCATTATTTTTACGATGAACACCGCAGCGGCGACCGCCGTGACGACACGTCCGAGTGAAAGCATGATGAATGTATTTGACATTCCGAATATGAGATTACCGATTATGAAGATAACAAGTGAAGCAATTATGACAGGTTTCGGCCTGAATTTCTCTGTCGCCTTTACAAGCAGCGGACCGAAGACAGCGAAACTGACTGCATATACTGTAATCAGCTGTCCTGTGATGGCGTGGGATATGCCGATGTCGTCACTCATCAATTCAAGGATTCCTGATATGATAAGTTCCATCATGCCAAGCAGAAATACACCCACAGTAAATGTAATTAACAGTTTTTTATTCATCTTTAACTCCATTTCAAAAATAATATATTATGCGGCTGAACATAAAGCCGGCTGGGCCGAAAGCCCTATACATGATAAAATATGTATGAGGTGGCAAAATGAAAAAATTGATCCCCATACTTCTGGCAGCGTTTCTCATAGTCGGCTGCCAGGCTCAGGACCGGGAGGAATTCGATGCGATGTACAACGCATTCGAGCGGAATCAGAGCGAAATTGAAGCTGATTTCCATGATTATTATGAAAAAATCGAAGCATCCGACGACCGCGAAACACAACTCAGGATCATCTATGAAGAAATGATTCCTGCAGTAGAAGATTTCGAAGCTACAATACAGAATTATGAAGTCAGTTCTGAAGAACACAAAGCACTAAAGGAAGATATGCTTTCATATATCAGTTCACTGCATGAATTGGCCGGAAATATCGGTAAATTCAACAGGACATTCATAGCCGCGAATCCTTTCGACGATGAATTCACAAAAGAGGCTGATGAAATACTTGAAACAATAAAATCACAGGAAGAACAAGTCCAGCATGATTATGACAAAGTGCTTGATGGTTATGAGAAACTGGACGCGGAATAGAAAAAGCTCAGGGCACTAAGCGCCCTGAGCTTCTTCTGTCGGCAATCCATTTATATAAAGACTGTACAATCATAAATCCGTGTTTCTTCATTTCATGATACATCATCAGTGTCGATAAGTCCAGCCATTATACGCTGGTTGTTTACGGAACATTTTATAGGAATTATGCTTCTAAAAATAAGAGGGTCTTTCACAGAAGGCATCTTAACAGCGTTCAGCAGAATGAATTGAGGAAATTTTCATATGTGATTTTCGCCGTGAAATCACTGCCGTATCTTTTATCAAGGGCGTCTGTGAGATTCGGGAAATCACCTGCATTCTGCAGTCGGTCCACATAAGAACCTATACCGTCGAAGTCTGAACCTATACCGATATTGTCACTTCCGCCAAGTTCTATAATCCTGTCTATATGGGGAAAGAGGTCTTCAATGGAAACACTCCCATCTTTTATGAACGGCGGGTTGAATACTATGTTGATCATCCCGTCTTTTTCTATAAGCTGTCTGATCTGGCTGTCATACAGATTCCTTGGGTGATCGAAAACATCCCTCGCATTGGAGTGGGAGGCGAAGATCCGATCCGCCTTTTCGATGATATCCGTGAAGCCGGCGGTATTCAGATGGCTGACATCTATCAGAACATCATGTGCATTGCAGCACTCAATGACCTTATAGCCAAAATCAGTGAGTCCTGCCATGCGGCTCTCCCCTACACCATCAGCTACAAGGTTGGCATTATTCCATACAAGACCAAGTGACATGACCCCGAGGCGGATCAGAGTTCTCAGTTTCACCAGGTCGTTTCCGAAAACATCAGAACCCTCCAATGTAAGTACCGCGCCAATTTCATCGGATTTCAATTCGTTTATTTCAGTGAAGTTTCTGATATGGACGAAGCCCCCCTGGGCGATCACTTCATTGTAGAAGCAGTCCACCTGCTCAAGGGCATGCTGCCATTTTTCATTGTCGGGAATGTTGGGGGCAATAAATATCGCGAAAAATTGGACTTTTACATCGCCTTTCTCCAGACGTGCAGCATTGGTATCGAGCTTGTCTGAATTCCTGTAATCGAGCAGTCTTTTTCCTGTACGCAAGCTGTCCCGGTAGTCACCCTGCAGCTTCAACAGGGCATCACAGTGTGTGTCGATGACATTCATTCAATCTTCTCCTTTACAAATCCAATGATAACATTATAGTCATACTATTCAAAACAGTTTAAATCTTTATACATTTTTAAATAATATTTGCATTAATATACTGTTGCGTATAAACTGATTATGGGTATGAAAACGTTTTCTATATTTTACGTATTTACTTGTCGGGTGCTGTATGTATAATTATAACAAAGGGAGGAAGTTTTATGCGAAATAATGCAACTTTATTAAAATTCATAATACCATCTCTGATCGGCATTCTAATGTTCATATTTCCAATCAGCGTAGATGGGGAAACGACCATTCCGGTGGCTTTCCTTGCCAATATACTTAATGAATCACTTGGACTTGACAAGGTCGTCCTGATTGTCGTCATCATCATCAACATATCTGCACTGTTCACCTTGATATTCAGTTGGATATACAGACCGAAAAATGCATTTCTCGCCAATCTGTTCACTGTAAATCCGGTATGGGTCATTCTCAGAATCGTCGGCGCGGTATTCTCAATAATGGCCATCATGACAGTCGGACCGGAAGCCGTAAACTCCGATGTTACAGGCGGTATGCTGCTCAATGATCTGCTTCCTACACTATTCGCGGTGTTCCTGTTCGCAGGGATCCTGCTCCCGCTGCTTTTGAACTACGGACTCCTGGAATTTATTGGTTCTGTTTTCGCAAAAATCATGAGGCCGCTGTTCACACTGCCCGGCCGTTCGACGGTGGATAACCTTGCTTCATGGGTGGGAGACGGTACTGTAGGGGTTCTGCTGACCAGTAAACAGTATGAGGAAGGCTTTTATTCCGAACGTGAAGCGGCCGTCATCGCAACGACATTTTCAGTCGTTTCAATCACTTTCACAATAGTCATCCTGGATCTTATCGGACTTATGAACTATTTCGGTGCCTTCTACCTGACGATTCTGATCGCCGGACTGGCTGCTGCGTTCATAATGCCGAGGATTCCTCCTCTCTCTCTCATCGGAAATAATTATTACACTGAGGGACAGGATGTCGACGAAACAATCCCGAAAGGCCATAATCCTTTTTCATGGGGCTATAAGAAAGCCATGGACAGAGCCGAATCCGCCGACGGATTTGTTGATTTCCTGAAAGACGGCATAAAGACAGTCGGTGATATGTGGTTTGCTGTCCTGCCGATTGTTATGGCAATCGGTACACTCGGTACAATGCTGGCTGAGTACACTCCAATCTTTACATGGCTTGGCGCACCGTTTGTACCTGTACTTGAAATCATGGGCATACCGGAAGCTGTTGCTGCGTCCGAAACATTATTCATTGGTTTCACAGATATGTTCCTGCCTGCAATTCTTATTGAAGGCGTTTCTGCAGACATCACGAGGTTCATCATCGGAGCGCTTAGTATCACTCAGCTCATCTATCTCTCTGAAGTCGGCGGCGTCATACTTGGTTCCAAAGTTCCCGTCGGCCTGGGAAAACTATTCATCATCTTCCTTCTCAGGACAGTCATTACACTGCCGATCATCACTATCATTGCACATATCATTTTCTAGGTTTATACCTGACCCCGCCATGCAGCCGGGGTCTTTTTTCTGCGCGTGGTTCGAATATTTCAACCGGGGGACCGAAGAGTATATAATGGGATCAAGAATTAATTAAAGGGGTTAATTTTATGTGTCTGATAAATTTTCAATTGAATGATCATGAAAAATACAAGCTGGTCATGGCAGCGAACCGGGATGAGGAGTACCACCGGCCGACCGAGCCCGCAAAATTCTGGAATGACGACATGAATGTCCTTGCCGGCAGGGATTTGCGCGGTACAGGAACATGGCTCGGCATTACAAGGGATGGCCGCATCTCAGCCCTTACAAATATACGTAACAGTGACGAGCTCCTGAATACAAACCTTAAAACACGCGGTTTACTGGTAAGCGGATTTTTGCAGTCGGAAAGTTCAGCTGAAAATTATCTCTCGGGCATAAAAGCCGAAGCGGGGGAATACTCAGGGTTCAATCTGATTGCAGGCAGCCCCGATGAACTGTATTATCTGAACAATTATGAAAATGAAGTACAGAAGATTGAAGACGGTATCCACGGTCTGAGCAATCACCACCTCGATACGCCGTGGCCAAAAGTTCTCAAGGGGAAACAAATGCTTTTAAAAATCACTTCCGGGAAAGATATTGATATGGAGGCATTGTTCAGCCTTCTGAAGGACAATGATACTGCACCTGCGGAAGACCTCCCGGATACAGGCCTTTCCAATGAACTTGAAACTCAGCTCTCACCTCTGTTCATCGACACCGGGAATTATGGGACACGCTGTTCCACTGTCCTTGTTGTCGATAAGGAAGATAACGTGGAATTCATTGAGCGGACATATGAACACGGCAGGCTGATCGATGAAAGACAGTTTGCCTTCACCATACGTTAAAGCAAAAGAAGCTATGAAACTTTCATAGCTTCTTTAATAGTTGTAATGTTATATAACCGCCGTATATAGTAAAAATCAAAGATTGCATTTTTTCCCATGATCCTACGCTTTATCTTTTTCATTCTTCCCTGAAATCTGGTTTCCTCTTCTCACTGAAACTATTTAACGCTTCCATTTTATTGTTTCCCCTGCTTTTCGTCGATAATAGATGTGGAATGCTGCGGCTGATGCTTTGCTGCCGGGTCAATATGGACTTTTGCACTGGACACTGCAATCGGCGCTTCCCCAAAACCTGTTGCAATCAGTTTCACTTTGCCATCATAGCTGTTGATATCACCGACGGCATAGACCCCTTCGATATTGGTTTCCATTTTGGAATTGACCATGATGTCATTTCTCCTGATATCAATGCCCCAGTCTTTCATGGAGCCGAGTGTTGAAGAAAAGCCGAAATTGCAGATGAATTCATCTCCATCCACTTCTATTTCCATCTCCTCCCTTGAATGCTTCAAGGTGATTGAGGATAGCTTCTCCGAAGCTTCGAACGAAGCGGGCCGAAACGGGGTCAGAAGATTCACCCGGGAATCCTTCAGCTCCCGGACACTGGATTCATGTGCACGGAAACGATCCCGCCGGTGGACCAGCGTCACCGATGCCGCTATATCACTGAGCATCAGGCTCCAATCCACAGCAGAATCACCGCCGCCAAATACCACAACGTCCTTGTCACGGAAGTGTTCAATATCTTTCACAAAATAATGGAGGTTTATCCCTTCATATTCCTCTATGTTCGGCAGCTTCATACGCTTCGGCTCAAAAGAACCATTGCCGCCGGCAATGATGATTGTCCTGGTTTGGAAAATCTGATCTTTTTCCGATTCTATGATGAAAGTGTGATCCTCCGTCCTCTTGATGCCTATAATATTCGTTTCCAGCGAAACATCCACATCAAAGCGATTCATCTGCTCTTCAAGGTTCAAAACAATATCCTTCGCCTTCTCTCCCGGAAAACCGGGAATATCATATATATACTTTTCAGGATAAAGCGTAGCCAGCTGTCCGCCCAGCTCAGGAAGGCTTTCCACCAGATGCACTTTCATTGACCTGAGGCCGGCATAGAATGCAGTAAACATGCCCACAGGACCGGCTCCAATAATCGTCGTATCATAAATCTCCATTTCACCTGTCATTTCCACGCCTCCTTTGTAACATTTTAAGCATTAAATTTAGTATCTATTATAAACAAAAGGTAAAAAATTTCATCCGGGAAGTCAAGGAATTGTACGAAATCGCTCGAATTATCAAAACTTTAACGTTCATAAAAAAACAGCAGTCACATGTGACTGCTGTTTTTCAGAATCCCCGGCCGGCACCGCCACCGCCTCCGGAGCCGCCGCCGAATCCGCCAAAGCCGCCGCCGTCGAAACCACCGGATCTGCCGGAGCCTCCTGAAGGCGGGAAAAATACAACTGGCCCCCGCCTTCTTCTGCCGCGTCCTCCGGGTCCTCCCGGCGGCCTTCCTCCGCCGGTGAAAATCTTATAGAGAATATAGATGATGGCGGCTGAAAAGATGAGTCTGAAAATCAGTTCAAACAAAGTAAGCGATTCCCCTGAGCTTCCGGTATTCTCAGCCGGGGTCTCCCTTGTGAATTCACCATCCTGGTATCCATATGCTTTGAGTGACTCCTTATAAAGCGCATCATACAGACTCATAAGTCCTGTCTCATAATAGGTCTTTTGGGCATTTGAACCTTCTTCCTCTTCTGCAGCAGCAGCGAAATGCTCCATCGCCGTTTCATCGATGATTGCACCGATTTTGGCATCGTTCAGATAACCTTCAATACCATAACCGACCTGTACGTCTATTCCCCTATTGTTAAACTCATTGTCATTATCCAGGTTTAAGAGGATGACAATGCCGTTATTTTCTTCTTCCTTGCCGACCCCGTATTCCCTCAGTGCTTTCAACGCGTAATCCTGACGGTTTTCCCGGCCGGTACTGGGCATGGTAAGAAGAAGCATTTCTGCACCGGTGCCCTCTTCAAGATGCTCTCCCTTTTCATTCATTTCCCGAATGGCTTCCTGACTCAGTATTCCTGCATTATCCTGGACGAAATAATGGGATGTATCAAGATCGGGCAGCGCCACCTTGGCTTCTGCCTCCGGCGGCAACAGCAGAAAAGAGAACATCACTATAATAAGTATACGTTTCATCATTATTCACCGGTGCTGTCCTGCTCTGTGTTAAAGTCGACGCCAGGCACTTCGCTGCTGGAATCATCCGCTTCAAAGTAATCTTTCTTATCAAAATCGAACAGGCCGGCGATGATGTTGCCCGGGAAGGTCCTTGTATTCCTGTTGTATTCTGAAACTGCATCATTATAATCCTGTCGTGCAACTGCTATGCGGTTTTCTGCTCCGGCCAGTTCGTCACGCAGCCCTGTAAACTGCTTATCCGCTTTCAAATCCGGATAATTTTCGGAAATTGCAAGCAGTCTCGATAATGCAGAAGTCATTTCGTCATTAGCCTCGGCCATCTCTTCCACATTGGCCGCTCCTGATAAACGCGAACGTGCATCTGCAATATCAGTGAAGATCTCTTCCTCATGCGAGGCATAACCCTGTACCGTATTTACAAGGTTTGGTATCAGATCGCCCCGCCTCTGGAGCTGCGTTTCAATTTGAGATTCCTGGTTGTTCACTTCTTCATCAAGTGTCACGAACTGGTTATACTTCGGAGCAAATATAATTGCTCCGATCACGAAAAGACCGACAACGATTCCAAGCGGTATCAAGTATTTTTTCATTTTCTTTTCTCCCACCTTCATTAACAGCAGTTGTATGTATTCTATCACTCGCTGATCAAATTGAGACAGAATAAGCACAGATGCCTGATCTGTGCTCAAATAGATTATTTATCGTATTGGACCATATGGTATTTTTTCTTGCCCCGGCGAATTACGGTAAATTCGCCATCCAGCTTGTCGGATTCCTGAATTTCATAATTCACGTCCTGCTGGCGCTCCCCGTTGATATAGATGGCGCCATTCGTAATATCTTCACGCGCCTGTCTTCTGGATGGGGAAACGTTTGTACCGACAAGGACCTTTACCAGGTTCATATCCGTTTCATCATAATTCGCCGAAGGAACATCTTTGAATGCATCCTTCACCTGGTCTGCTGTCAGCGATTTGATTTCTCCGCTGAACAGCGCCTCTGTTATTTTCTGTGCTTCCGCGAGTGCATCATCTCCGTGGATGAATGCAGTGATTTCTTCAGCCAGGCGCTTTTGAGCTTTTCTCAGATGCGGTTCATTTTCGACTGATTCTGCAAGTGATTCTATCTCCTCTTTGGAAAGGAATGTGAACAGCTTCAGGAATTTGATGACATCGGCATCACTCTGGTTGATCCAGAACTGATAGAATTCATAAGGTGATGTGCGTTTACGGTCCAGCCAAATGTTGCCCGATTCGGTCTGCCGAACTTCCTGCCGTCTGCTTTCGTAATGAGTGGAATTGTCATTCCTTCCGCTTCCGTCGCTCCGTACATCCTTCTCATCAGATCGAGTCCGCTCGTGATGTTCCCCCACTGGTCTGAACCGCCGATCTGCATTTTACAGTTGTATTCCTTATTCAGATGACCAAAATCGATTGCCTGGAGAATGGTATACGTGAACTCGGTATATGAAATGCCCGTCTCCAGTCTGGACTGGATTGCATCTTTTCCAAGCATGTAGTTCAAGCTGACATGTTTCCCGTAATCCCTCAGGAAGCTGATCAGATCGATGTTTTTCAGCCAGTCCTTGTTATTTACCAGGATTGCTCCATTTGCATCAGAGAAATCAAAGATCTGTTCCATCTGTTTTTTGATGCCCCGGACATTGTCATCAATCTGATCCTCGGTCTGGAGTCTGCGCTCTTCGGCCTTGAATGAAGGGTCACCGATCATCCCAGTGCCGCCGCCGATCAGGACAATCGGCCGGTGACCGTGCTCCTGGAATCTCCTCATGGTCAGGAATGGTACAAGATGTCCGATATGAAGGCTGTCTGCTGTCGGATCTGCACCGCAGTAGAGCGTCAGCTGCTCATTGTCTAAAATCTCAGAGATCTTCTCCTCATCCGTCATCTGGTAAATGACCCCACGGTATTTGAGATCTTCTATCAATTCATTCATGTGTTCTTCCTCCTGATTTGAAATTTATATCATTGCAATAAAAAAAGCACCCCCTACAAGAAAGTAAGGGTGCTTTTACACACGGTACCACCATACATTTAACTCTTTTCGGGACAAAACGCTGCCCCGGGCGTCCGGACATGGATAATCGCAGTGTATTCACAGGGGGCGCGCACCGGTTTTCACCAACCACCGGCTCTCTGCATTGCACATAGCCTGCTACTTCTCTGCAGTCCAGTAAATATCAATTTAGAAACATCATACATTTTAGCCCCTGTGAAGTCAAGCATGGGAAGGGATGAACTGCTAAATTCTTTTCATGTATATCTGCCGTATGGTAACATGAGGAATCGCATAAAAGCGGTGTTTATTCGTTAACTCCCCTACTTATTTCTATGTTATAATGACCGGTGACAGGAGGTAGTCATGAAGAAAAACGACTTTTTAAATAATATTAAAAAAATGTTTTCCGGCGGTGATGGTGATTCAGAGAAAGACAGACTGAAGGGCTCATCATTCAGGGAAAAGCTAAATAATGCAACTGACCGTTTCAAACGGGCCGGCTCACCGGCGAGAATATCATTCTTCACTGCTTATGATACTATATGGAACATTATACTCTTCCTCCTCCTCTCCTTTACGCTGCTTGGCATACTTGTCTTCAGCATCGGCCTCGGGTACTTCGCTGCCCTTGTCAATGATGAAGAGGTCGAACCCGCTGACGAAGTAAAAACGGCTTTGACGGAGATGACAGAAAGTACAACAGTCGCTTTCGGTTCCGGTGAATCACTCGGAACGCTGAGAGCGGACCTGATACGTGAACGTGTAGATTATGATAATATCTCGCCTTATGTCACTGATGCACTCGTCGCTACAGAAGATGAGTATTTCTATGATCATAACGGTATCGTCCCAAAAGCATTCCTCAGGGCGACACTGCAGGAAGTCGGTGGCTCTGAATCCGGCACGGGCGGCAGTACGCTCACCCAGCAGCTGGTCAAAAATCAGCTGCTGACAAACGAGACGACATTCGACCGCAAGGCAACGGAGCTGCTGCTCGCATTCAGGGTGGAAAAACTACTTAGCAAGGAAGAGATCCTTGAAGCATACTTAAATGCTGTGTCATTCGGGCGTAATGCCAACGGCCAGAACATAGCGGGCGTCCAGGCTGCAGCCGAAGGAATATTCGGTAAAGATGCAGCAGATCTCAATCTGGCTGAAAGTGCGTTCCTGGCAGGCATGCCGAAGAACCCTTATGCATATACACCGTTTATGCAGGGCGGTGATGTGAAAAGTGAAGAAGCCCTGCAGTCCGGTAAAAACAGACAGATGTTCGTACTGGAGCGGATGCTCACAGAAGGGTCGATCACCCAGGAGGAATATGACAAAGCAGCCGATTATGACATCTACAGCAACCTGGCGGAAAGCGTAAAAGTGCCGAACCAGGATTATCCTTTCCTGACTGAAGAAGTCGAAAGACGTGGTATAGACATCATCAAATACCATATTGCCGAAGAAGAAGGCGTTTCAAGGGAAGACGTGGATTCAACTCCACTCCTTAACCAGAAGTATACTCAGAAAGCGAATACGGCACTCCGCAATCAGGGATACCATATTGAAACAACAATTGATAAGACCATCTATGACACGATGCAGAATGTGAAGAACAATTCCAATTATTACTACGGTAACAGAAGCATCCAGGAAGCTGAAGACGCCAGCGAGGAAGAACAGCAGGAAAGCAACCAGGAATTCGAACATGAAATCGGTGCTGTCCTGAAGGACAATGAATCCGGTAAGATATTAGGTTTTGTAGGCGGCAGAAACCATGAAAACTCTTCCGTAAACCATGCTACCCAGACTTCAAGGATGGCCGGTTCTACGATGAAACCGCTGATTACTTACGGTCCTGCATTGGACAAAGGCATCATTGCACCGGATACTGTACTGCTGGATGAATTCTTTACAATCCCATCCATCAATTACAGTCCAAGAAACTATGATGTGGACGAGGAATTCGGACTGGTTTCCGCGAAACATGCACTGAGCAACTCCTATAACCTGAGCACTCTCAGATTATGGGCGGATGTAAGAGAGCATAACCCGCAGGAATACTTCGACAAAATGAGCATGCCGCTCGCAGATACACTCTATGCAAATGAAAATACTCTCATCCCTTCATTGCCGCTAGGCGTCAACAGCATGTCCGTTGAAGAGAATGTCGACGCATTCTCGACATTCGGCAATGAAGGTAAAATGACCGACAGCTATATGATCGAATCCATCACGAGTCCCGAAGGCGAAGTGATCTACGAGCATGAAGGCAGCAGTGAACAAGTTTTCAAGGAATCCACTGCCTACCTGATGTCTGATATGCTCCAGGAATCATTCCAGAGCGGTTCCGCCTATCACATCGAGGATTTCTACAACCGATATGATGATCAATTCGACTGGGCAGCCAAAACCGGAACTTCCAACTCATTCATCGACTCCTGGTTCATGGGCTACAATCCGAAAGTGACACTGGGCCTCTGGATGGGATATGACAGGAATATCCCGCAGGTTGCCAACCAGGATGCTGAGCAGTATATGCACATCTATAACTGGAGGGACATGGCTACGGCCCTGAGTGAAGTCGCACCGGAAGAAATGGGAGCCAATCAGAGCTTCAACCGCCCGGATTCCGTCCGTGAAGTGGAATATTGTGCACTGACAATGGAACAGGAGGATGACTGCAGCAGCAGCATGGATAAACCGATCAAAGGGCTTATTGCAGAGGATACCAGGCTCTCTAACAAGAGCAGCCTGAGTGATTCTGAAATCCATCAGAGAATGGGCGCAGCCTTCGATTCCGGTCTGAGCAATTCTGATCTGAGGGGCACCGTCACAAACACATACGACAACAGATATACTGTCGGCCGTTCATCATCCAGTGATGATGATGACGACGACGATGACGATGACGACGATGACTAAGAATAAAAAAAGGTTAGCCGGAAAATTTCCGGCTAACCTTTTTTGTTGCCTGTTCTAGAATAACCCTTTGGAATTACCATCGGCATCCACATCCATATGGACTGCAGAAGGTACTTTTGGTAGTCCCGGCATCGTCATGATATCACCTGTCAATGCCAGTACGAATCCTGCTCCATTTTTAGCAATGAGTTCCCTTACGGTAACCTTGAAACCGGAAGGCTTTCCGAGCAGTGCCGGATCATCACTCAATGAATACTGTGTTTTTGCCATGCATACCGGAACATTGTCCCAGCCGTGACGTTCAATTTCTGCCAGCTGTTTTTTAGCTTTATCAGTGAATACGACACCGTCGCCGCCGTATACTTCCGTTACGATCTTTTCAATTTTCCGGTCGATCGCAAGGTCATCCTCGTAAAGGGGGGTGAAGTTCTGCTCCTGCTCAAGAACTTCCAGCACCTCTTCCGCAAGATCGGTTCCACCAGCGCCGCCGTGCTCCCAAACTTTAGTAAGCGCGACACGCACACCCTGTTCTTTGCACCAGTCAAGGACGAAATCCCTTTCCTCATCCGTATCTGTAACGAAATCATTCAATGCAACAACAGGTTCCACTCCGAATTTGTTTGCATTCTCCACGTGCTTTTCAAGGTTTAAAATACCCTTTTTCAGAGCATCCACGTTGGATTCACCGAGGGCATTTTTCGCCACACCACCGTTCATCTTAAGGGCACGGATTGTAGCCACCAGGACGATGGCATCAGGAGCAAAATTCCCTTTCCTCGCCTTGATATCCATAAATTTTTCACCGCCGAGATCTGAGCCGAATCCACATTCAGTGACAACAATATCAGCCAATTTTCTGGCGGTGTTCGTCGCGATCAACGAGTTGCAGCCATGGGCGATATTGGCAAACGGACCGCCATGAATCAATGCCGGAGTCCCTTCCATTGTCTGTACAAGATTCGGTTTGATCGCTTCTTTCAGAAGAAGTGCAAGTGCACCTTCAACTTCAAGCTGTCCGACTGTCACTGGCTCTTTATCATACGTATAGCCGATTATGATGTTGGCAATCTTTTCCTTGAGATCGATGAGGTCAGTTGCAAGACAGAGTACAGCCATGATTTCACTGGCCACTGTAATATCAAAGCCATCTTCTCTCGGCACACCGCGTGTTACGCCGCCAAGACCGACGTTTATCTGACGCAGTGCACGGTCGTTCATATCCATTACACGCTTCCAGGATACACGACGCGGATCAATGTTCAGTTTGTTGCCATGATGCAGATGGTTGTCGATGAATGCAGCCAGTGCATTGTTAGCAGTTGTGATGGCATGAAGGTCCCCGTTGAAATGGAGATTAATTTCTTCCATAGGCAGAACCTGTGCGTGGCCGCCTCCAGTAGCACCGCCTTTTATACCCATGACCGGACCGAGTGCCGGTTCACGGAGTGCGACCATGACATTCTTTTCAAGCTTATTGAATGCATCTGCCAAACCGACGGTACATGTTGATTTCCCTTCCCCTGCAGGTGTCGGGTTCATAGCGGATACCAATACCACTTTGGATTTCGACTCATCGCCTTCCACCTTATGTATATCTACCTTGGCTTTATACTTCCCATACATTTCGAGTGCATCCTGTGGGATGCCCGCTTTATCAGCAATATCCTGAATCGGTCTGATTTCAGCTTTTGCTGCGATTTCCTGATCTGTCAGATGTGCCATAATTTCATCTCCTGTATATATAGATTACCCGGTTGAGGGTCTTATTTCCTATTATGACATACTATTCAAAATGTTGCCCCCGGTAAATTACCGGAGGCAGCAGTTTAATCTTTTTATTCATCGTCCATGGAAGACAGATCCCCGGCCGGCAGATCGAGTTCCCAGGCCTTCAATACACGTCTCATAATTTTACCGCTTCTCGTCTTAGGCAGTTTATCCTTGAATTCAATTTCCCTTGGAGCAGCATGGGCTGCAAGACCTTCTTTGACGAACACCCTGATCTCTTCCTTGAGTTCATCGGTCTGGTCGTATCCTTCACGTATTGCAATGAATGCTTTGACGATTTCGCCGCGTACGGGATCCGGTTTGCCGATGACCCCGGCTTCCTGCACTGCCGGATGTTCAACCAGCTTGGACTCAATTTCAAATGGTCCGACTCTCTCACCCGCAGTCATGATGACGTCATCAACACGGCCCTGGAACCAGAAATAACCATCTTCATCCATGTATGCGGAATCTCCTGAAACATACCAGTCGCCGATGAAATAGGAGTTGTATTTAGCTTCATTCTTCCAGATTTTACGCATCATCGCCGGCCATCCTTTTCTCAGGGCGAGATTGCCCATGCGATTAGGAGGCAGCTCATTCCCTTCGTCGTCAATGATGGCAGCTTCGGTTCCAGGCAATGGTTTGCCCATCGAGCCTCCTTTGATGTCCATTGAAGGGAGATTGACGATCATATGGGCCCCTGTTTCTGTCATCCACCAAGTATCATGGATCCTCAGATTGAACACTTTCATGCCCCATTTGACAACTTCAGGGTTCAAAGGCTCCCCTACCGAGAGAACATGCCGCAGGCTGGACAGATCGTAATCTTTCACTATTTCATCCCCCGCACCCATGAGCATACGAAATGCTGTCGGCGCACTGTACCAGATTGTGATATTAAGCTCCTGGATAGCCCCGTACCACGCTTCCGGAGAGAATCTGCCTCCGACAACGACATTCGTCGCCCCATTCAGCCATGGCGCAAATATACCGTAGGAAGTACCTGTTACCCAGCCCGGATCGGCCGTGCACCAGTATACATCATCCTCCTTCAGATCCAGTACATATTTACCGGAAATATACTGCTGGACCATCGCCTGCTGTACATGCAGCACACCTTTTGGCTGGCCGGTTGAACCACTCGTATAGTGAAGGATCATACCATCCTCTTTATCCATCCATTCGATGTCGAATTCATCTGAAGCATTTTCAAAACTTTTGGCAAAATCGAGATAGTCTTCATCTACGCCATCACCGACAACAATCACTTTTTCAAGATTTGGAAGATCATCCACAGGAATGCGCGGCAGAAGTTCAGTTGTCGTAATGATGACTTTCGCATCACTGTTTTCAAGACGGTCCCTTACAGCCTTCTCCATGAACGCTTCAAACAGTGGTCCGACGATGGCACCGACTTTCAGGGCACCGAGCAGTGAGAAATAAAGCTCAGGGCTCCTGGACATGAAGATGAAGACCCTGTCACCTTTTACTACTCCCGCTTCGTCCTTTAAGATATTTGCCGCTTTATTGGATGCTTTCCTCAATTCATCAAACGTATAGGAGGAGTGTTTGTCTCCATTCTTGTAATGGAGTGCGACTTTATCAGCCAATCCATTTTCAACATGCTTATCAACTGCTTCATAAGCCATATTATATTTACCTGTTTCATACCATGAAAAGTTTTTTTCAACTTCATTCCAGTCAAAGTTTTTGACTGTTTCATCATAATCTTTCAAATTAGGATTTTGATCCGTCGCTTCGTAAAGTTCTACTTTCATAAATGTAACTCCCCTTTTGTATTTTTCTTTTACAATTATTATTATATAATACTAGTGACGGATTTTTCAAAATATTTAAAACGAAAACTTCAGGAGGGCTTCTTTTGCGCCATATAAAGACGTATTATAAAGAAGATTACGAGACACCGGAACAGTCATTTGTCATCGAGGGCCCCGTTTCCGGGGAAGTGCTGGACAAATACTCGTATGACAATGGGCTGGATGCATTCCGACCGCCCAAAGAGCAATTTGAGGCCATCAAAGAAATCGCAGACCTGGAGGAAGGCAGGATCATCATTGCCCGTGAAGGCAGACATATTATCGGGTACGTTACATTTCTGCATCCCGATCCGATGGAAAGATGGTCGGATGGCAACCTCCCCTATATCATGGAACTTGGTGCCGTGGAAGTGAGCTTTGACTACAGGAGCTTCGGGCTCGGAAAACGCATGCTGCAGCTTGCCATGCGTGATGATTACATGGAGAACTATATAACCATCACGACTGAATATTACTGGCACTGGGATCTGAAAAACAGCGGTCTTGATGTTTTTGAATATAAAGACCTGATGATCAGGCTGATGGCAGCAAGCGGCTTCGAAGTCTTTCAGACAAATGACCCTGAAATCACCGGGCATCCTGCAAACACACTCATGGCCCGTGTAGGGACAAACATAACAGATAACCAGATGATTGAATTCGATAAGATAAGATTCAAGAACAGATTTTTCTTTTAGGAGGATATACAGATGCTTGTTGAAAGGATAATGACTTCACCGGTGTTCACCCTCACACCGGTGAATACTATAGAAGACGCGATGGATATGATGAGCCGGTACTCATTCCGGCATATACCGATCGTCAATGAAGATGACAATCTGACAGGTATCATTTCCGACCGTGATATCAAACTGACCCTGCCGTCTGTCCTGTCAGATGAGGACCCTGAATTCAATTTGAAAGTCCCGATATCACGCATAATGAGGAAACGGGTCACCTACTGTCACCCACTCGACTTTGTTGAGGAAATAGCCATGGATTTCTACCATTATTCGATAGGTGCCATGCCGGTCGTTTCCAACAACAGGATTGTGGGAATCGTCACTCAAAAAGATATGCTCAATACATTTTTGGAACTTACAGGCATTACAGAACCCGGTTCCATCATTGAAGTGAATGTGGAAGACAGGACTGGTGTCATATATGATATCGGCAGAGTATTCAAAGAGCTCAATATCAGGATCATCAGTGTATCTGTATACAGAAACAGGGACATGAAGGGGTATAAGACGGTGGTACTCAGAATACAGGCAATGAATCCGGTCAAAGCAATAGAAAAACTGGAGGAGAATGGATTCACTGTTGTGGATCCGATGCATTCGAACCGATGACAAAACCTTTATACGTATACGATGATTCATTGCTGAAATACCGTTTCAACTCCACCCACCCTTTTAATCAGATGAGACTCAAAATGACTACAGACCTTCTGCAATCTGCAGGCTTTTTATCAGAAGAGAATATTATAAAACCACGCAGAGCTACAGATGAAGAACTCCTGCTCGTGCATAAACAGGACTTCCTGGAGGCTGTAAAAGCAGCCGGGAAAGGACAATTATCCGAAGACAAGATGGAAAGCTACGGATTGAACACTGACGATACTCCCAGTTTCCAGGGCATGCACGAAAAGAGCAGCATGCTTGTCGGAGCGACACTGACGGCGGTTGACGCTGTCATGGAAGGCAGGACGGGTAAGGCAGCCAGTCTTGCCGGAGGGCTGCATCATGGTTTCAGCGGCAGAGCAAGCGGATTTTGTATCTATAATGATTCCGCTGTCGCCATAGAGTATATGCGCAGAAACTATGGAAAACGTGTAATGTATGTCGATACAGATGCCCACCATGGAGACGGTGTCCAATGGATATTCTATGATTCCAGCGAAGTCATGACTTATTCGATACATGAAACCGGCCGCTATCTCTTTCCAGGTACCGGCAGCCTCACCGAGCGCGGAGCCGGTGAGGGCTTCGGATCCTGTGTAAACCTTCCCGTGGATGCATTTACCGAGGATCAGTCATTCTTGAGTATTTTCAAGGAAAGCCTGGAAGCGGCAATCATAAAATTCAAGCCGGATGTCATTCTCAGCCAGAACGGTGTCGATGCACATTACAGGGATCCGATGACGCACCTTTCATTGACATCCGCCTCTTTTGAAGAAATACCAAGGTTTGTCTGTGAAATGGCGGATAAGTATACTGATGGCAAATGGATAGCTGTTGGAGGCGGTGGATATAATATCTGGCAGGTCGTGCCCAGGATGTGGGCGCAGATATGGCTGGCCATGACCGGAAATGAACCGCCGCGCGGAAGACTACCGCAAAAATACCTGGATCAGTACAGTCCGAAATGCCCGGTTGATTTTCCGGCATACTGGCCGGATGATACACATGATTATCAGGAAATTCCCAGACGTCGGGAAATCACTGAAAAAAATGAGAGCACACTAAACAGGGCAATGCTCCACATTGAAAGTTAAAAGCAGCCGAATCCATCTGATTCGGCTGCTTTCGATCTTATTTTGTTGTGCCACGGTATTCTATCTTGTAAGGCAGGATGACATTCGCCTCATCCACCGTCTCTTCATTCATGTATTTGGTCAATAGTCTCATGCCAACAGCACCGATATCATAGAGCGGAAGCGCTATGCTTGAAAGCTGTGGTCTCACCATATTTACAAGCCTTGTATTGCTGCAGCTCAGCACCTGGATATCCTCCGGAATGCGAAGATCATGATCCATTGCACTGTGCAGTACGCCAATAGCTGTTTCATCACTCATAGTAATGACGACATCCGCTTTATGGGTGCTGATCTCTTCGTAAATATCCTTGCCTGACTGGTAATCAGAACCGGCAGTAAGTATAAGACTGTCATCCACTGACTTATCTGCATCCCGGTAGGCTGATTTGATCCCTTCCTCGATATGGTTTTCGAGCTGATCTGAATAGGATGCTTTCAGGAAAACGATCCTGTCCGCGCCTGTGTCCAGGAATTTTGCTGTTGCCTCTTTGATCGCTTCGAAGTAATCAATATTTACAGACGGCAGGTTCTTATCTTTCTCGCTTGTACCGCAAATGACGACCGGCACATGGGAGTCTTTGATATCAGACAGAGTTTCTTCATTAAGTGCACCACCGAGAAACACTACTCCATCGACCTGTTTACTGACCAGACTCAGGAATGAATCCCTTTCCTTCTCCGGATCATTCTCAGTATTTGTGATGATCGTCTGATATTTATACATCTCGGCAATATCATCCAGACCTCTTGCCAATGCTGAATAATAAAGGTTGGAGATGTCGGGGATGATCACGCCCACCGTCGTGGTCTTCTTACTCGCCAGTCCGCGTGCAACCGCATTGGGTCTGTAATTCAAACGCTCAATAACATCCTTCACTTTTTTACGGGTTTCCGGCTTGACGTTTGGATTACCGTTTAAAACCCTCGATACTGTCGCCATTGAAACTTTTGCTTCCCTGGCAACATCATAAATTGTAACAGTCATATTGCGCACCTCCGTGCTTTTACTCTTGAAAACGCTTTTTGTATTATGATAACATGAACGGTCGAATTTCGACACAATTATGGTAAATTTGTATAAAAATCATCAAACTCGGCAAAGGACATCTGCTGTTTACTGTCACTCAGCGCCACATCGGGGGCAGGATGCACTTCAGCCATGATCCCGTCGGCTCCTGCTGCGAGCGCAGCTTTGGCACATTCTGCCATAATTTCCTTGCGTCCGGTGGAATGTGTAACATCAACCATGACGGGAAGATGGGTCGCCTGTTTCAAAAGTGGAACTGCAGAGATATCCAGAGTATTCCGAGTACTTTTTTCATACGTCCGAATCCCTCTTTCGCAAAGGATTACACGGGGGTTCCCCTCTGCAAGTATATACTCGGCAGCATATAGAAATTCTTCCACTGTTGCACTCATTCCACGTTTCAGAAGAACCGGCGTCGAGGATCTGCCGACAGCTTTCAGCAATTCGAAATTCTGCATGTTCCTCGCACCTATCTGGAATATATCCAGATGTGGCCGGGCCAGTTCCACATGCCCGGGGGCTGTGATCTCGCTGATTACAGCAAGGCCATATTCTTCCCTGATCCTGGAAAGTATTTTAAGGCCTTCTTTTCCGAGTCCCTGGAAATCATAGGGTGAGGTTCTGGGCTTGTATGCTCCTCCCCTGATGATGCCAAGACCCTTCTCTTTCAGCATGGCTGCAACTTCTGCAGTCTGACTGTATGATTCTACGGCACAAGGACCAAAAATATTCATGGTCTCCTGTCCTCCTATTTCATGGCCGTATACTTCTACAATGGTGTCAGAACTTTTAAACTCCCTTGAATAGAGCATCCGCTGTCCAGTGCCACAGTCCTTCCCCGATTCATTGAACAACGACCGGATCAGCTTTTCAACAAATTCTTTGGGGACTGTTCCATCGTAATTTGCTGTGAGTTTCTGTATATAAGCCGTCTCGTTCACATCATCTCGGGCAACTCTCCCTTTTTGGATGCGGTCATCCATAAGATTCAACAGCTTCATGTCAATCTCAAGTAATTCATCTTCCCTGCTGTCAGTCATACAAACACCTCATAAAAAATCTAACCACATGCAGACACATGTGGTTAGTAATATTCATACCATCCTGATTACTCATTTTTCTCTTCATACCTGGACATGTCGACAGTTCTGGCATCTTTGGTATAATCCTCGCTGACTTCTTCCTGAATAGCTTCTTTCTGCGCTTTCATGTCAGATTCATCAATCGATTTTACACGATTCTTCTCGTCCATTTCACTCTTTTTAACGACAGCCTCATCTTTTTTGTCTTTGAGTTTGTCACGGAGTTCATTGGTTTTCTGCTCCGCCTTCTCTTTAAGTGAGCTGTCAGGGCCGTCACTGCTGAGATTCTTGGAGAGTCTGTTGGCCTGGTCTGTGATATCATCCCTTAAGGCATCACCGGATTTTGGAGCCAACAGAAGGCCTCCGATCGTTCCGACTGCGAGACCCAGAATCAGACCGATTGAAAAGTCCCGGCCTGTGGACCGGTGCACCTGCTGTTCATATTCCTCTACTCCGTGAAGATGCCGATCTCTGTTATAAGTTTCCATTTTAAGACCTCCCATTACTTGCGGTCATTAAGCCCTGCGTCCACGCGATTTTCATCAAGATTGTCATTTTCCGTAGTTGTTTCATTCACTGCTAAAGGCAGATTATCCGGGTCCGTTTCTGAAGTCGTGGAATATCTGGTGGAATAGGCACTGTTGCGCTTCTGCCTCATCTGCCACTTATCCGCCACTTCCATTGCAACGTTGGACCATTGTACAACCTGTGAAATTTTATCTTCATTTTGTGAAATATTGTGAGTGATGGAATTTGTCACTCTGTCCACAGAGGAATTCAGATTCGTCATCGAATTACCGATCCCCTGTACTGCATCAACGACGGAATTCAGTTTTGCAGATTTTCCCTGTACATCTTCTGCAAGACGGTTCGTCTTATGCAGCAGGTCTGTTGATTCTCTTGTAATGCCCTGGATCTGTCCTTCCACACCATCGAGTGTCTTGGCTACATGATCCAGATTCTTTTTCACCGAAAACAATACTACTGCCAGCGCAATACATAAAATCAGAAATGCCACTGCAGCAATACCGGCGGCAATATATAAAACTATTTGCCAATCCATTGTAACGCCTCCATCTTCTTTCTTTATT
>Ga0079225_10000088_pt1 | contig 47151 bp, 42 predicted proteins | sample Poulit2012_FD_76344 | JGI IMG/M metagenome (GOLD analysis project Ga0079225, IMG submission 76344) | Agricultural soil microbial communities from Georgia to study Nitrogen management - Poultry litter 2012 | ecosystem: Environmental > Terrestrial > Soil > Agricultural land | place: USA: Georgia... | reverse complement strand
GGACGGGAGTTCCTGGACTTCTCCAGCCAGCTCGTCAACACCAACATCGGCCATCAGCACCCCGCTGTGGTCGCCGCGATCCGCGAGCAGGCCGAGATCCTCACCACTGTCGCCCCACCGCACGCGAATCCCGCCCGCAGTGAGGCGGCCCGGCTGATCACCGAACGCGCGCCGTCGGGCATGCACAAGGTGTTCTTCACCAACGGCGGTGCCGACGCGGTCGAGAACGCGATCCGGATGGCCCGGTTGCACACCGGGCGGGACAAGGTGCTGTCCACCTACCGCTCGTATCACGGCAACACCGGAGCAGCGGTCAATGCCACCGGGGACTGGCGCCGGCTGCCCAATGAGTACGCCCGTGGCCACGTGCACTTCTTCGGCCCGTACCTGTACCGCAGCGAGTTCTGGGCCAACACCGCCGAGCAGGAGTGCGAACGTGCCCTGCAGCACCTGGAGCGGGTGATCACCTGTGAGGGCCCGGATACCGTTGCCGCGGTGCTGCTGGAGACCGTGCCGGGCACCGCCGGGGTGCTGATTCCGCCACCGGGGTACCTGGCCGGAGTGCGGGCGCTGTGCGACCGGTACCAGATCACCCTGATCCTGGATGAGGTGATGGCCGGCTTCGGCCGGACCGGACGCTGGTTCGCTCTGGACGGCTACGACGTCGTGCCGGACCTGATCACCTTCGCCAAGGGGGTGAACTCCGGCTATGTGCCCGCGGGCGGGGTGATCATCTCCGATGAGATCGCCGCTACCTTCGACCAGCGAGTTTTCCCTGGCGGGTTGACCTACTCCGGGCACCCGCTGGCGATGGCCAGCATCGTCGGCTCGATCAATGCGATGGCCGATGAGGGCATCGTCGAGCACGCCGCGCACATCGGCACCGACGTCCTCGGTCCGGCCCTGGCGAGCCTGGCCGAACGCCACCGGATCGTCGGGGAAGCCCGCGGCGAGGGCGTGTTCTGGGTTCTCGAGCTCGTTGCTGACCCCACCACTCGTGAGCCGGTCAGCCCCGGCGTGATGAACCGGGTCAAGTCCGAACTGCTCGCGCGCGGCGTGCTGCCGTTGCTGATGGAGAACCGCATCCACGTGGTGCCGCCGTGCATCGTCACCGCCGAGGAGGTCGCCACCGCCGTCGCAGCCCTCGATGAGGTCCTGTCCCTGGACCTTCTCGGCTGAGCAACCACCCGTCCCCGTTCGTGAAGGAAATGATCATGACCAGCACACAGATACTCGAGCACTGGATCGACGGCGTCCCCACACCCGGTTCCGGCAGCCGCACCGGCCCGGTCTACGACCCGGCCAAGGGGGTGGAAACCACACAGGTCCGCTTCGCCGCCGCCGCGGACGTCGACACCGCGGTGCAGTCCGCTGCCACCGCCTTCACCAGCTGGAGCCAGGTCTCCCTGGCCAAACGCCAACAGGTGCTGTTCACTTTCCGCGAGCTGCTGATGACCCGCAAGGACGAGCTCGCCCAGATCCTCACCGCAGAGCACGGCAAGGTGCTGGCCGACGCCGGCGGTGAGATCGCCCGGGGCATCGAGGTGGTGGAGTTCGCCTGCGGGGCGTCGAGTCACCTGAAGGGTGAGTACTCGGTGAATGTTTCCACCGGGGTCGATGTGTACTCCCTGCGCCAGCCGCTGGGGGTGGTGGGGGTGATCAGCCCGTTCAACTTCCCGGCGATGGTGCCGCTGTGGTTCTTCCCCCTGGCGATCGCCGCGGGTAACGCTGTGGTGCTCAAGCCCTCGGAGAAGGACCCCAGCGCGGCGAACTGGCTGGCCGCCCTGCTCCAGGAGGCCGGCCTGCCGGACGGGGTGTTCAACGTGGTGCATGGGGATTCCGAGGCGGTGGACGCGCTACTCACCCACGAGGAGGTGGCTTCGATCTCCTTCGTCGGGTCCACCCCGATCGCCCAGCACGTGTACCAGACCGCGACCGCCCACGGGAAGCGAGTGCAGGCCCTGGGTGGGGCGAAGAACCACATGCTGGTCCTGCCCGATGCGGACCTGGACCTGGTCGCGGACTCGGCGGTGAACGCCGGTTTCGGCTCGGCCGGGGAGCGGTGCATGGCGATCTCGGTGGTGCTCGCCGTGGATGCCATCGCCGACGAGCTCGTCGCCAAGATCACCGAGCGAATGTCGAACCTACGCACCGGGGACGGCCGTCGCGGCGCCGATATGGGTCCGCTGATCACCGGTGAGCACCGGGACAAGGTCGCCTCCTACCTCGACGTCGCCGTGGCAGATGGCGCGGACCTGGTGGTGGACGGGCGCGAGGTACAGCCCGACGGCGACCCGGGCGGCTTCTGGCTCGGCCCCACTCTGGTGGACCGGGTGCCGACGTCCTCGAGGGTCTACACCGATGAGATCTTCGGGCCGGTACTCGCGGTGGTGCGGGTCTCGGGGTATGAACAGGGCCTGGAGCTGATCAATGCCAGCCCCTGGGGCAACGGCACCGCGATCTTCACCAACGACGGCGGGGCGGTGCGGCGCTTCCAGCTCGAGGCGACTGTGGGGATGATCGGGGTGAACGTGCCGATCCCGGTGCCGGTGGCCTACTACTCCTTCGGTGGCTGGAAGGCCTCGCTGTTCGGTGACGCCAGGGCCTACGGTCCGGCCGGTATGGCGTTCTTCACCCAGGAGAAGGTGGTCACCAGCAGGTGGCTCGATCCCAGCCACGGCGGGGTGAACCTGGGCTTCCCCGAGCACGACTGAGACCTCGGCAAAGCAGAAGGGCCGCCGAAGCGTGTGCTTCGGCGGCCCGTGCTCTGCCGTTGAGTGCTGTTAGTTCAGCAACTCGGCGTTACGCCGCCGCGAGGCGAGCATCAGGCCCACACCGGCCAGGAGAGCCAGTCCGGCCGCTCCGGCTAGCGCAGCGGTGTCACTGACACCGGTCTCGGGCAGGCTGCCGCTGTCGTCGCCGGCACCGGGGTCGGTACCCGGGTCAGTACCGGGGTCCGGCTCGGTCGGAGACGGGCTGGGAGCCGGCGCCTCTTCGACGACGAACTCGATCGTCTGCGCGTCCGAGGTCTGGCCGTTGACGGTCTGAGTCACCTCGAGGGTGTACTCATCGGCTTCGAGGGCCGAGGAGAAGTCGGTAGCCCACTCGCCGTTCTCGTCCACCGTCGTCTCCAGCGTCGTTCCGTCGATGCTGGCGACGATGTCGGCCCCGGCGACACCGGTTCCGGTGGCGCTGGTGGGTGCCTCGTCGTGGCCGTAGGAGTCACCGTCACCCGGTGAGGTGATCTCCGGGGCGGTCGGGACGACGACGAACTCGATGTTCGCCTCGGCCGATTCCACCCCATCGACCGTCTGGGTGGCGCTGAGCTCATAGGCTCCCGGGCCGAGGTCGGCCGGGATGGACCAGTTGCCCTCGGCGTCGACCTCGGCTTCGGCGGTCACCGCACCGGACAACTCGAGGGTGGCGCCGATGTCACCGGTACCGGTGATCTCGGTGAGCTCGGTGACGTAACGACCGTCCTCCTCCGGGGAGGTGAAGGTGGGAGCCGCCGGAAGAACCTCGACCAGGTAGTCGTTCTGGGCTGACTCATCGAAGCCGCGGTAGGACTGGATTGAGAACTCGAAGTCACCGAGCTCGTCGGGGGCGGAGAAACTCCACTCGCCGTCGTCGCCGACCTCGACTTCGAACTCTTCGCCGTCGGCGGGAGTGACCACCAGAGTGGTCCCGGCCGCAGCCGTGCCGGAGATGGTGCCGCCCGCGCCCACGGAGCCGCCATCCTCGGGTGAGGTCAGTTCCGGAGCGGCGATGTGCAGGGCGACGGTGTAACCGCCGGTCAGCTCCAGGGAGGCGTTGAGGTCGGCGCCCCAGGTGAAGTTTTCGCCGTCGTCCGTGCTGCCGCCCGAGACGATCCCGATCGCGGTCCCGCCCTGGATGATCGCGCCACCGGAGTCGCCCTCTGCGGCCTCGATGTTTGTCTGAAAGCCATACACGTAACGCCCGCCGATGTTGGCCCAGCCTTCGACGATCTCGCCGACCTCACCGGTGGTGAAGCCGGTGGTGCGCCCGGACTTGGAGGCCTCCTCGCCAGCGACTGCGGATCCGGTGCTGGTCACCAGCGTGGTGTCCACCGAGAGGTCGTTTGCCGCGATGGCGTCACTGGACCAGGTGGTCACCTCGGGAAGGAGGTCCGAGTCGTCATTGGTGACATCGATGACGGCGATGTCGACCGCGTCGGTATCACCTGGTTCGCCTGGGGTGTTGCCCGGACCGCCGTACTGCGAGAAGCCGAACTCACCGAGCGGGCTCAGTGGCAGCGGGGCCTCGCCGCCACCGGCGGGTTCACTCGAAGGCTGGGTGCGTATGGTCTGGTCGAATGCGCCGTCGTCGGTGCAGTGTCCGGCCGTGATGACTGCGGGGTTCCCGTCGGGGTCCCAGCCACTGAAACCGATCGAGCACACCCCGGAGGGGGTGTCGTCCCCGGTGAGATAGCCGCCACCGCCGACGACGTTGCCTTCCGAGTACGGGACCAGCGGCGCGTCCAGGGTCCGGGTGGTCACCTCCTCGTCCGCCAACGGGCCATCGATCTCAGCATCGGCGTCCGTGGTGAACACCACGACCTCACCGTTCGCATCGTGACCGACGGCTTGGACGTCGCCGTCCTCTTCCATCGTTTCGATGGCCAGGGTTTCGAACGAGGCCTCTTCGGCCTCGTCCGCCATCGCGCCCACCGGCACGAGAGCTCCAGCCACAGCCAGCGACGCCGCGGCCGCTGCCCCCATCGCAACACGGCTTCCGTATCTTCTTCTCATCCGTCTCAAATCTGCATAGTCGTGACGACGCGACGCACAAGGCCCCCGGTGAACTGCGTCCCCCGACGAGGCGTTCTACGCGCTCGGTGAACAGGTTGCGGGGACACACTAGCGGTAACATCACGGTCACGGGAACTCCCGATCCGGGAGTCGCTCGAATTCAGTTCAGGATGACACCAAGGAGGCCGTATCCCGATGCGTCGAACGCTGACCTGCGTGGGCCTACTGCTCGCGGGCGCCGCCATCATGACCGCATGTGCGAGCCCGACGACCTCGGGGGATTCCTCCGATCCCGCCGCCATCGAGGGCGTGTGGGGCGATAGCACCGCCGATAACGCCCCGTACCTGGAGTTTTCCGCCGACGGCGAGGTCGTCGGCAGCGATGGCTGCAACGCCCTGAACGGGACCTACAAGTTCGACGGCGAGACCGCGCAGGTCGAACTGGGCGTCAGCACGCTGAAGGGATGCCTGAACGTCGACACGTGGCTCCGGGACGTCGCATCGGTCCAGCCGATCGATGATGTCCTCTCGGTCTACGACCACGAAGGTGAGTCCATCGGCACCCTGGACCGGGAAGGGACCTAAGACTGGCAATGTAGCGGACATGCCTCGCCGTCATACTCTTGCCTGGCTGGCCGGCGCCGCACTCCTGCTCAGCGGGTGCGGTGGCGCTTCGTCGTCGTCGCAGGATCCCCCGCCCACGCCCGAACCGGGTGCGGCTGCGATCCGGATGGCCGCGGTGGGCGACTCGATCACCGACGCCGACAGTGCCGACTTCGACGGCGGCGAGCCCGGGCCGCAGTCCTGGGTCAGCTACGCCGTGGGCGAGGATGTGGAGTTCGTCGGAGGCTGGGCGGTATGGGGTGCCTCGACCGCCCAGATGGCCGATGAGGTCGAAGCCCTGGATGCCGATGTGCTGGTGATCCTCGCCGGAACGAACGATGCGGGCACTATGGCCCACCAGGAGATCACCGCGAACATCACCGCGATCGCCGAGCAGGCCGGAGTGCAGGACGTCGTGCTTTCCGCGGTACCGCCGATCGATGCGGCACCGGCCAGTGCCACCGAGCTGAACGAGTCCTTGGCCGATCTGGCCCGCGCCCAGGACTGGACCTGGGTGGATACCCCCGCCGGACTGCGTGCTGGCGAGCAGTTCGCCGAAGGAATGGCCGATGACGGCCTGCACCCCAACGAGGCGGGTGCCCGGGTCCTCGGGGAGGAGATCGGCGAGGCCGTTCGGGCGGCGATATGGTGACGGACGTGACTTCCGCTAATCCCCCGCAGGCCCCCGCCAAGGACCTCATCGTCTGGATCGACTGTGAGATGACCGGTCTGGACATCGTCAGCGATGCCCTGATCGAGATCGCCGTGATCATCACCGACTCCCAGCTGCGCCCACTGGATCAGGGGCTGGATCTGGTGATCAAACCGCCACCGGAGTCCTTGACCGGGATGGACCCGGTGGTGGTGCAGATGCACACCGAGTCCGGTCTGCTGGACGCGCTGGAGGGCGGCACCACGCTGGCCGATGCCCAGCAGCAGGTATTGGAGTACATCAAGCGGTTCACCCCCGAGGCTCGGAAGGCGCCGCTGGCGGGTAACTCGGTGGGCACCGACAAGATGTTCCTGGACCGGGACATGCCCGAGCTCACCGAGCACCTGCACTACCGGATCATCGACGTCTCCTCGATCAAGGAACTCGCCCGGCGCTGGTACCCGCGGGCCTATTTCAACTCGCCGGCGAAACAGGGCGGGCACCGCGCACTGGCCGATATCGCCGAGAGCATCGACGAGCTGCGCTACTACCGCGCGATCCTGTTCCCCGCCGACCCCGGGCCGGATTCAGCCAGTGCCAAGGCCGTGGCAGCTAAGATCGTCGAGTCGCCCACGGTGCCGCCCGCCGGGCATTGACGCCGGAGAGGGCGGGAATCACCCGGTCCGACGGCGGGACCCGAGCTGGTTATGAACATCCCGAGGTCTTGGGTACACTGGGGCGTTGTCATCGTTAGATGGCGCCATGGTGGGTGTAGCTCAGGGGTAGAGCGCCGCGTTGTGGTCGCGGATGTCGCGGGTTCAAATCCCGTCACTCACCCCAAACGAACGAGGTTCGAACTTTCGACCAAGGGACCACCCTTGGTCGGGGTTCGGGCCTCGTTCTCGTTCCGTGCGTTCTGCGCCCAGGTCAGCGCATCGGCCTGTACCTCCGGGTCGCACAGCGCATCGAAGGGACGGGCATAGCCAACGCGGATGTCGTTGTCTTCATCGACGTAGATCGCCGAGAAGAACGCCTGGTTGCAGAGTCTTCGGTTGGCGTCGTCGCAGCGGGCGTAGATGTCGGCGCAGTGCTCCAGCAGGTTCAGTGAGTCCTCCAGATGTGCCCTGGCTTCGGCGTACTCGCCGTGATGGGCTTCGATCCGTCGGTTGATATCGTCGAGCGAGGCGCTGATCCGGTCCTGTTCACGTTTGAGCAGGTCCAGGGAAACCGCCCCGGCGTAGTGGGCTTGGAGCACCTTGGTCTGTTCGTCCGTGAGATGACCCCGCTCGCGGGTCAGGCGATCCAGCTCGGCTGTCTCGGCGGCCATGAGCCGGTCGAACTCCGCATGCAGCCGGCTTGCGATGTTCTGTCGCATGGCCGGAGTGATCTGGATTCGCTGGTAGTACTGCTCGATCAGGCGCTCGACCTCTTCGATGAACATCGCCTGCCGGGTGCAGTCCCCACGGCCACTGTGCCGGCCGGCGCACACGAAGTACGGGTAGATCTTGCCCTGTTTGTTCTTCGCGTTGGTCACCAGGAGCCGTGCGCCGCACTGGCCGCAGAAAACCGAGCCCTTCAAGTAGTGATCGTGGACCTGAGTGGCATCTGCTGCCGAGCGATGCGTGCCGAGCACCGTCTGGACCTGATACCAGACCTCGGCCGGCACGATCGCCTCGTGAGTGCCGTCGTAGGTCACCCCGCGGTAGCGGACCTTGCCCCGGTAGTAGGGGTTGGTCAGCATCCGGTGGATCGAGGACAGACTGATCGGGCGCGAGGGGCGGCGGGGAGTAGCCAGGGTGGTCAGACCTCGGGCGACAAGTTCGCGGTGCAGTTGATTGATCGTCCACTCCCCTGAGGCGTAAGCCTTGAACGCCCACGAGACCAACCGCGCCCGGTCCGGTTCGACTTCGACGGTGCGGACCTCGCGTCCATGGTCGTCGCGGACCCCGACGTTGCGGTATCCGATCGGAGCACGGTTGACGGTGCCGCCACGGGCTGCCTTCTGCGAGAGTCCCTTGACCGTCTCGGTGGCGAGGTTGCGCGAGTAGAACTCGGCGATAGTGGACATGATGCCGTGCAGCAGCATGCCCGAGGGCGTCTCGTCGATGTTCTCGCTCGCAGAGACCAGGGTGACGCCTGATTCCCTGAGTGCAAGGTGGATCGTGACGTCATCGGCACGATTGCGAGCAAGCCGGTCGACCTTGTGCACGAGGCAGTAATTCGTCCGATGCCGGGTCACGTAGCGGATCATCCGCATCAGCTCAGGCCGGTCAACTTTCCTAGCTGACTCGCCGGCGTCGATGAACTCTTCCACGATGGTGGCGCCGAGTTGCTCTGCCTTACGGCGGTTCGCCTCGCGCTGCGCTGGGATGGAGAACCCCTCGTCGGTGCCGCCCTTCTCGGCCTGCTCCTTGGTGGAGACCCGCAGGTACGACACGGCGACGGCGGTCGGGACAGGCGCCGGGTCGACGAGGCTACCTACCGCGCCGGTCTCCGGTTTCGTTGCGATCGTCATGGCTCTTCCCTCACGTTGCAGCGGTCCTTGGTCCCGCGCGGACCGTTTCGCTGTGGGGGTGTTGTTCGTGAGAAGAGCCCGAAGGCTGTAGGACTAGGCCGATCACTTCAGCCACGTTGACGTGCCTCGCCGTGACGAGGGTTTAGGACCACAACACCCCGCGATCCATCGCAGGACACTCTCATTCTACCCAAGGCTCACGGCTCTGACCGGTAGGTGCTCGGCGCCTGGGAGGCACGCTGGTTCGATCTGCTCTGGCCCGTCTCCTGCAAAGTGAGACGGATGAGCAGTTCCGTGAGTCTCTGGATGTCCGGCGGCTCACGATGATCTGCCCGTATCGTGAGCTGCCGTTCGTCCTGGCGCCTTTGGCCGGTCTTCTTGACGTACTCCTTCGTCACCGCCGCTCACCCCTCACCGTCGACCCCACCGGCAAGACTGCGGTAGAAGGCTTCTTCGGCTTCACGTCGTCGGGCCACGTCATCTTGGACGAACCGGACGAACTCCTCGTCGCGGTTCTCGATGAGGGTCTCTTCGATCGGTTCGGCGGGTTCTTCGCCGGGCCAGATGGTCTGGCGGGTGGGTCGGTCGCGGTCCAAGCGTGTGCCGGAGGTGGCGACCCAGTCGCGCAGACGTTGGCGCGCGTCGGCGAAGTCGTGATGCCACCCGATGGGTGCCGAACCGTTCTGCTCGGGGTCGTAGGCGCAGAGCCAGTGCAGGTGCAGGGCAGAGAGTTCCCAGACCAGTTCGGGGTGGTGGTGCCAGGATGGCGGAACCACTGAGGCGGGTAGCCCGTAGGTGTGGCGCAGCCAGTCGATCCAGCGGTTCAACTCCAGCCACTCGATCTCGGCGTCATCGGCGGACAGCAAGTTCCAGTTGATCGGGTGCGGCGGCCCCACTAGCGCGTCATCGAGATTGTCGGTGTTGAGTTGCGGTTCGGGCTCGTCGGGTTCGGGGGCGTTGGTGTACTCGGTCATTCAACCCATCTCCCTTCGTCAGTGCCCGATCGCCGAAGCGTCGTCGCGGGCCGGTGTCTGGGAGCGTTCGAAGGAAGGCTGCTCGCGTTGGACCGATCGCTCGGCTTGGCGCGCGCGGTCGACGTCGTAGCGGGTGCGGGCCGTGTCGTGGCCGAGTTTCTTGGCCACGAACTCCTCACCCTGGGCGGGCTGGCCGTCGCGTTCGTAGTCGTAGGTGTGGACGTAGCCCTCAGCGACGAAGTTGTCGCCCTTGGCAAAGCGTTCGTAGGCCCGCTCGGCTGAGCGCCGGTACATCACGAGGTTGCTGTAGGCGGTATCGGTCTTGGTGAACGAGCCGTCCTCCTCGCGCCGGAACTGCTCTTGGCCGACGCGAGCGTAGAACCGAGCATCACCGCGCGCGGTGAACGTCAGCTGTGGGTCGGAGGCGATGAAACCCGATAGCGAGTCTTGGGTGCGGATGGCCATGAGACCTGCTCCTTATCTGATCAGCGCAGCCCACCTCGTACGTGGTGGGCTGCTCCTGACTGACAGGTGCACGCCTGCCGCCACCGGGTCAGGATCGGCGCAGCAGGCCCTCGATGCTCGTGCGGTCCGTGCGAAGCGTCTTGGCGTCCTCGCGGTTCGTCCACCGGCGCAGGTCGGTGACGATGGGCGGCGCACTGCGGAGCATCGTGATGCCGGCGCCAAAGGGCAGGGTGCGAAGTCGGTCTGGCGGCAAGATCGCCACTCGGCGGACTGAACGTTGGGATGAGCGGGTGCCGTGGTCGCCGATGGTGGTGGAGTCGGTGTACTCGTCGCGTTCACCGATGAGCGTGGAGAGATCTTGGAGGTCGCGGGAGTTTGAGGCGCCGCCCAGGATGATCTTCGTGATGGCTGAGTCCCAGATGGCGTTGGCGGCGTTCTCGCCCCACTTGTCCCTGGCCTGGGCGAGGGATTGCAGGACCGGCATGGTAGTGATCCCGGTGCCACCGCCCTCAGCCATCAGGGTCGGCAGAGATGGCAGGGGTGCGAGGTTGCCGATCTCATCGAGTGCCATCAGCACTGGCGGGTCGAGACGGGCTCCCGGTGAACGGGCGGCGATGCGGCGGGAGGTTTCGACCAGGTCTTCGACGAAGGCCGCCACCAGCGCCGATGACGCCCCGGCACCTGCACCGGTGGCCAGGAGGTAGAGGGTGCCGGAGCCGGTGAGGAAGGTCTCGGGGTCGAAGCCCTCTCCCGCCCGCGGGCTCACGGCATCGAGTACGCGCGGGTCGGCGAGTGCGCCGAGTGCGAGGGAAACGCCTCGCCAGATGGAGTCGCGCGTGCGTGGGTCGGAGTCGATCATTGCCTCCAGCGACTCGGCCCAGCCTGTCGCCGCTTGGGTGCTGTTGGTGAGGACCGCGACGGCCTCGGCAGCGGCCGCCGGGTCCAGGGTCCACCGGAAGAGTTCAGACGGTGGGCGGTAATCGAGTGCGGCGGCGTGCAGAAGGGCTTGGAGCGCGGTGCGGGTCTTGCCTTCCCAGAAGCCCCCGTTGTCGACGCCACCTGATCCGAGTCCGGTGCCGGAGGCCAGGCCGGTGGCGCGGATCATCGCCGTCAGCGGGTCCTCACACCCCCTGATGGGCGACCACCGCAACCCGGCAGGCAAACCTTCAGCAAGGCGCTGGGGATCGAACACCGCCACCGGGCCGATGCGTTCACGAGCGCGCAGTGTCGTGGTGAGGTTGTCTGGCCGAGTCGAGGTCGTCACGACGGCGCCGGGTGCGTCGAGGATGGCGTTGATGACCACGTGCAGGCCTTTCCCGGAGCGGGGCGGGCCGACCAGGAGGATGGAGTCCTCCACACTCGCCCACACCCGCCGGCCCTGTGAGCGTCCCAGCAGGTAGCCGACCTCGCTCGGTGTTGGCTTGTCGAGGGAGGGCCGCAGCGTCGCGCCGCGTGCCAGCAGGGCCTTGTCCGAGGCCACGCGGGTGACCTCCGTGCGGGTGGCGGTGCCCTGTAGCCGCCGCGGATCAGTCTGGGTCTGGCGGGTGTGGTCGTGGACCTTGCCCCATACCCACCATGCCAGCACCCCGAGCCCGCCGAGCAGGACGGTTGTGGTGATCCAGTAGAGAACCGGACTCAGCCCCTCTGCGTCAAGAACGGCAGCCGGGTCGCCGGGCCGTATCAGGACCATGAGTCCGGCGGCGACGCTGGCTCTCGGTTGCGGGTTGCTGGTCAGGAACGCGGCGATCGTTCCGGCCAGGCGCAGCACGCCGGCCAAGGCGGCAATACTGATGAGGACAACGATGGCAAGATTGGCGAGCGCGTCGCCCATCCCGGCTGAGCGCCGCGCGTTCATCGGGGGCGCCTGATCGTGAAGGTGCCCGAGGCCCGGCCGAGCAGGACGACTTCCCCGGTGGGTAAGGCTTCGAGCTGCGCCGTTGCCAGGACTGTCCGGACAGTGCCGGCCGGGGCGGCGTCGGTGTGGCTGAGGATGATCGCGACCGCGACATCCTCACCCGGGACGAACCCTTCCCCGGTCACCTCGAAAGTGCTCTCAGCGAGCTCCGGTCTGGGCGCATCGGCGTCGATCCCGGCCTCACCGAGACGGGGTTTGCCAGGGGTGATGATGTCGGTGAACGTGGTGCCGTCGACCTCGCGGACTTCTACCCGTACCGGCACACGTCGATCCTCGGTGACGGCAGCGATGAGCCCGCCGAATGTGGAACGATGCCAGGCAGGGGCGAACGACTCCGGCTCGAACGACTCCCCGTCCACGGTGACACCCAGCGTGCCGTCCTCCTCGACACGGACCACAACGTGCGGCAGCACCACCGGCGGAGTGCTGCCTTCCTGCTGCTCGCCGCGCTTGTAGCGTGGGCGGCGCTTTGTCATGGCGCCTGTATCTCTACGTCCGAATCTTCCTGACTGACGTTCATGCCTCTCAGGTGCGCTCTGCCCGCCTTGCAAGGGTCTCCCCATCCAGACTCCGCCCAGGATGTCACCGCCCGGACGTAACGTCGCCTGGAAGACGGCCGGCGTGACCGCGCAGGAACTGCGCACCGACCGGATCCTCTACGAGGTCGAACACACCGGCGGTGACGTCCGGCGCATCTGCGACCTCTTCAGCGTCAACATCGAGACCGCGCTGCGCTACAACGTCGCCCACCAGCCCACCCCGGTTGTCCAGCCTCATCAGTGACCCTGACCGTGAAGTGTTACTATCTGCGTATGTATGCAGGTACGAAGGTTTGTGGGCTGGATCCGTCTTCGGAGTACGTCGACCTCGCCGCCGAGGTGCTGGGCATTCTGTCCGATCCAACCAGGATCAGAATCGTGCTGGCCCTACGCCAGGTGGACGAGTTGCCGGTGAACGCGCTGGCCGAACTGGTGGACAAGAAGCCGTCCGGGGTTTCCCAACATCTGGCCCGGTTGCGGATGGCCCGCATGGTCACCACCCGGCAGGAGGGCACCAGCGTGCTCTACCGCCTCACCGATGAACACGCCGTCACGTTGGTGGTCGAGGCGATCAAGCAGGCCGAGCATGCCGTGGCAAACGGCCAGATCCCGCCGCACCACCACGCGCCCCAGGAGTGACCGTCCTGTTCGTTCTTGGCTTGTTAGGCACGACCTCATGATCGCTGTCCTGCGGAACCCGACCTACGCGAAACTGTTCAGCGCGCAGACCATCGCGCTGCTGGGCACCGGGCTGCTCACCATCGCGCTGGGGCTGCTCGCCTTCGATATAGCCGGCGGGAACGCGGGGATCGTCATGGGCGTGGCGATGACGATCAAGATGGTCGCCTACGTCGCCGTCGCCCCCGTTACCACCGCCCTGCTCACCCGGCTGCGGCGCAAGCCCGTCCTCATCGGCGCCGATCTGATCCGAGCCGGTGTCGCCGTCTCTCTGCCGTTCGTGACCGAGGCGTGGCAGATCTACATCCTGATCTTCCTACTCCAATCGGCATCGGCGACGTTCACCCCCACCTTCCAAGCCGTGATCCCCTCCGTCCTACCCGATGAAGGCGAATACACGCGGGCACTGTCGCTGTCGCGCCTGGCCTACGACCTGGAATCGCTGGTGAGCCCGATGCTGGCCGCCGCCCTGCTCACGGTGATCAGTTACCACAACCTATTCATCGGCACCGTGATCGGGTTCCTCGCTTCCGCCGTGCTGGTAATCGCCTCGCGGTTCCCGCATATCAACGCACCGCCACCGACGAGGTTCTTCGAGCGTCTCACCCGCGGAGCCCGCACGTTCTGGGCCAGCGGCGAACTGCGCGGCCTGATGGGCCTGAACCTCGTCGTCGCGACCACGACGGCGATGGTGCTCGTCAACACCGTCGTCCTCGTCCAAGGCGACCTCGGCCGCCCCCAGCCGGACGTCGCACTGATGCTCGGTGCGTATGGCGGCGGCTCGATGCTCGTCGCCCTTGGTATGCCGAAACTGCTTGACACCCTGCCCGATCGGCGGTCGATGCTCACCGGTGGCATCACCCTCCCGATCCTGCTGCTTACCGCCGCCGGGGTGATCGCCTGGATGAACGGCACCGTGCAATGGATCGCGTTGCTGATCGTGTGGGTGTTGCTCGGGGCTGCGACGTCCACGATCCTCACCCCCTCAGCGAGGCTCCTGCGCCGGGGTAGCACCGAACAGACGCGGCCCGCAGTGTTCGCCGCCCAGTTTTCCCTCTCCCACGCCTGCTTCCTCATCACCTACCCCATCGCTGGCATCCTCGGCACCGCCATCGGACTCCCCGCAGTCGCCCTGGTGCTCGTAGCAATCGGTGCCCTCGGAGCAATCCTCGCAACCCTTGCCTGGCACGCCACCCCGCACACCGGCACCGTGGCCGAGCAGCAACTCAAGCCCACAGTCGGCAGCAACACGCGAAGCAGCGACGCTGGAACCAGGTGAAGGTGCATGTTCCGCGAACACCCACCTTCACCCCGAAGTTCGGGCCCCGGACCGCCGCGTTCACGTAGATTCATTTTCCGAATTTCTGAACTTGCGGGGAATAATCTCTATGCGTTGAAGTTCCCGGCCCGGTTCTGCGTCCTGGCGACCTCGCTTCCCTTGTGGTTGCATGTTCCCGCTGTGCGCGACACGGGGTGACAAACCGTCACTCTCAGTGACGGTTTGTCGGTATGATTGACGCATGGTCGCCTCTCGTGAACTGCCGGGCTCATGAAGCTCGTCGCGCTGCGTGGCGGCGCTGCCGACGAGGTGCTGCGGACTGCCCAGGACGCGGAGGACTTCGAGCAGGAGATCGTTGACGAGCACGCGATCGCGATGGCTGCCGCTGGTCTCAGCGATGGTCATATCCAAGGCACCCGTCGGACGATCATCGAGTTCGCCCGGTCGCTGACCGGCCCGTTGTGGGAAGCGACCTGCGCCGACGCGGACGCATTCCTGGCCGAGCAGCGGCGCATGGGCCACGCGGTGAGTACGCGGGCGGGCAAGGCCGGGGCGCTGGCGCAGTTCTACGAGTTCGTCATCGCCCGCTATCAGGGCCAGATTCACCGCATGACCGGCGTGGTGGTCGAGCAGCCGATTGACGACTTCAACCGGCAGTCCGGTGCGTCGCTGGGCAAGGTGCGCGTGCCGCCGTCCGATGACGAGGTCGAGACGCTCTTCACGGGCTGGCGGCAGTCGATCCCTGACGCGCGGAAGTATCTCCCGGCCGCGCGTGACTACTTCGCCGCGTCGCTGTGGCGGCGGGTCGGGATTCGGATCAACGAGACGGTGATGCTCGACATCCGCGACTGGCGGCCCGACCTCGGCGGGCTCGGCAAGCTGCATGTGCGGTTCGGGAAGGGCTCGCACGGGCGCGGCTTCAAGGCCCGCCTGGTGCCCGCGATCAACGGAGCCGACCAGCTCATCGACTGGTGGCTGGCCGAGGTCCGTCACCAGTTCGGCGACGACTGGGTCAACCCGGATGCGCCGATGCTGCCCTCCGAACGGTTCGATGAGGAGCTGGGGCGCTGCGCCAGAGTGAGCGACTACTCGCTGCGGCGCGGCCTGACGATCCAGGCTGAGCGGTTTCTGCCCGCGTGGGCGGGCCGGCTGACGCCTCATGTGCTGCGGCATTACTGCGCCTCGTCTCTGTATGGGGGCGGGATGGACTTGAAAGCGATCCAAGAGCTGCTGGGCCACCAGTGGCTGTCCACGACGTCGGGGTATGTCCACGTGCGTAGCGAGCACGTCGAGCTGGCCTGGTGCAACGCCAACCAGCGGGTCGAGGCCCGCTTCGCGGAAGAAAGGTGAACGCCTATGCAATGGAATCTGAGAATGCGAGCCGCCGAGCGCGGCATCTGGAAGTCCGCCGAGATGCGCCGCCGCCTCGCCGCGGCCGGGTTGGAGATCAGCGCCGGGAAGATGTCGGGCTGGTGGGCCGGAACCCCGGCGACGATCCGTCTGGAAGAGCTCGACGTGCTCTGCTCGATCCTCGACTGCGCACCCTCTGACCTGATGACTCCCGAACCCCAGAAAGTCGAGGCGAGGCGTCCAAGACAGGCCGAGACGATCAACGGTGAGAACGAGGTCGGCCCGACGGTCTCGCCCCGCTTCGGCAAACCCCGTTCCGAGCCGCCGTTGTGAGTCCAGCGCCGGGGCCGGAAGCACGGCTGCGGGTGCCACCCTTGTGCAACCGCTGCCAGGTCAACCGTGTCGCCTGGAGCAAGCCCCGCATGGACTTCTGCTACGACTGCATGCCCGGAGGCCCGTTCCCGCCGCCGCCCTGCGAGATGTGCGGAACGACCACCGACTACTTCAGCCAGGGCCTGTGCCAGCGCTGCCACCCGCGCAGCCCCCACAAGGTCGGCTCCTGCAAGAGCTGCCTCGCGTGGGGCGTGTATCCGCAGCACAACTGGATGTGCTGGTCGTGCCGCTGGTGGGCAACGCACTACCCGAAAAGCGTCTGCAACTACTGCCATCGCGACACCTGGATCGGCGACCAGGGTGCCTGCCGCCTCTGCCTCGAACAGGCCCGCATGCTCCAAGAACCCGGCCGCGCCCTCGACCTCGCGGGCGCGAACAAGCACGGCCAGCAGCTCTTCTTCGCCAACATGCGCTTCCAGCGCAACCGAACCCGCCGCCTCAAGCCCGCCAACGGCTGGAAGACCCCCGGCGGGTGGGGTCGCCCCGGCCCGCCGCCGAAGCAGCTCGCCCTGACCGAGTGGGTGCAGCCCGTCCTCATCGAGGTCGCCCCCGACCCCGAGCTGCTGCGCCAGCGCGCCCTCATCGAGAACAGCGAGCTGACCCGATACTGCAACGCGATCGTGCATGAGCACGCCGAACAGTTCGGCTGGTCTGTCCGCCAACGCAACGACGTGATCCGTTCCCTGCGCCTGCTGCAAACCCTCCGCGACAGCCCGACCGCGAAGATCCGCGCCTCCGACGTGCTCCAACTCCCACGCTATGACGGCAACATCGTCTCCACCCTCGACGTGCTCGACGCCGCCGGGCTGCTCATCGATGACCGGCCCCGCTGGATCGACACCTACTTCGCGAACAAGACCTCGCTGCTGCCACAGGTGATGCAGGAGCAACTCGAGGTCTGGGTGAACGTCCTGATCGACGGAGCGACGACCGCGCCCCGGCAGCGCTCCCGCGACCCGCTGACCGTGAAAGTCCACATCCACGCCGTCGTTCCGGCCGTGACCGCGTGGGCAGAGGCCGGCCACCAGTCGCTCGCCGAGATCAGCCCCGCTCAGATTCGTGACGTGCTGCCCGAGAGCGGGAACCCGCGTGCGCTCATGGAGCGTGGCCTGCGGTCGCTGTTCAAGGTGCTCAAAGCCCGCAAGCTCGTCTTCCAGAACCCCACCCGCGGCATGACGACCACCAAGGTCAACGGCAACATCCCGATGCCGCTGGACACCGCGCTCATCCGCGAGAAACTGAACTCGCCCCACCCCGTGATCGCGTTGGCCGTCTCCCTCGTAGCGTTCCACGCCCTGACCGCGAAACAAGTCTCCGAGCTGCTGCTCACCGACATCGTCGACGGACGCCTGAACCTCGCAGGCCGCAGCATCCCGCTCGCCGCTCCCGTCCGCGAACGCCTGACCCGATGGCTCGACTACCGCCAGAGCAGGTGGCCGAACTCGCAGAACCCGCACCTCATCATCCACCAGCGCTCCGCGCCCAGGATGATGGCAGCCAACCGAACCTATCCCTGGCAGCAGGGCGGCATCCGCCCGCAGGCCCTCCGCGAAGACCGCATCCTCGCCGAAGCCCACGCCACTCGCGGCGATGCCCGCGCGATCAGCGACCTCTTCGGCCTCAGCATCGGCGGCACCAACCGCTACATCGACACCATCGAACACCCCGACCTTGCTACCGGCGACCGGCCCGCCTGACGCCCGCTCGGCAGGGCCAGGTCGCGAGAGCCTCCTTCTGGACCTTGGCGATCAGTGGGCCAGCACTGCCGGTATCCGCTGATCCGCACTGGTTCCTCCCGCGCGAGCAGCGCGCAGGCCGTTGAGGATGACGACGACCTCCGCGATCTCGTGCACGAGCACCACGGCGGCGAGCCCCAGGATGCCGAAGAGGGCGAGCGGGAGCAGTGCGGCGATGATCAGCAGCGAAAGGATGATGTTCTGGTTGATGATGTGCCGTCCACGGCGGGCGTGGTCGAACGCCCGCGGCAGCAGGCGCAGATCGTGGCCGGTGAAGGCGACATCGGCGGACTCGATCGCAGCATCGGAGCCGGTCGCGCCCATCGCGATCCCGATGTCCGCCGCGGCGAGGGCCGGGGCGTCGTTGATGCCATCGCCGATCATCGCCACCGACCCGTTCTTGCCGAGTTCGCTGATCGCGGCGGCCTTATCCTCCGGGCGCAGCTCGGCGCGCACGTCCTCGATCCCTGCCTGCGCGGCCAGGGCGCGGGCGGTGCGGGCGTTGTCGCCGGTGAGCATCGTGACCCCGACACCCTGGGCGGCGAGGGTGCGCACGACCTCGGGGACCTCGGGGCGCAGCTCGTCTCGGACGCCGATCGCGGCGGCCGCGACGCCGTCGCGGTGCACGATGACAACCGTCATGCCCTGTTCCTCGAGGCCCGCGACTTGGTCGCCGAGTGTTCCGGCGTCGAGCCAGCGGGGGCTGCCGACGGTGATTCGGGCGCCGTCGAGGGTGCCTTCGATGCCGTGCCCGGCCTGTTCGGTCACGCCCTCGGCAGCAGGCGCGCCGGGAACGGCGGCGGTGATCGCGGCGGCGAGGGGGTGGGCGCTGTGCTGCTCCAGCGCCGCGGCCCACGCCAGTGCCTCCGCCTCGCTCACGCCGTCAGCGGTGAGCACCGCGGTGACGGCGGGCTCGTTGCGGGTGAGGGTGCCGGTCTTGTCCACGGCGACATGGCGGATCACGCCGAACCGTTCGAACACGGCCCCGGACTTGATGATCACGCCGAACTTGCTCGCCGACCCGATCGCGGCCACCACGGTCAGCGGGACCGAGATCGCCAGCGCGCAGGGCGACGCCGCCACCAGCACCACGAGGGCGCGGGTGATCCACAGTTCCGGGTCACCGAAGAGCGACCCGATCACCGCGACCAGGACGGCGAGGACCAGCACACCGGGCACCAGCGGCCGGGCGATGCGGTCCGCGAGGCGGGCGCGGTCACCCTTCTCCGCCTGCGCCCGCTCCACGAGCTCCACGATCGTGGTCAAAGAGTTGTCGGTGCCCGCCGCAGTCGTCTCGACCTCCAACGCCCCAGCGGTGTTGATCGCACCAGCAGAGACCATGTCGCCGGGCTCGACCTCCACCGGGATCGACTCCCCGGTGATCGCGGAGGTGTCCAGGCTGGACCGCCCTGTGCGGACAACGCCGTCGGTCGCGATCCGCTCGCCCGGCCGCACCAGCATCAGCTGACCGACGGCGAGGTCTTTCGCGGCGACCTCCACCGATGCTCCGTCCTGGCGGATGGTCGCGGTCTCCGGGACGAGCTTGAGCAGCGCCCGCAGCCCGCCGCGGGCACGGTCCATCGCCTTGTCCTCCAACGCCTCCGCGATCGAGTACAGGAACGCAAGAGCTGCGGCTTCCTCGACATAGCCGAGGATCACCGCACCGACCGCGCTGATCGTCATCAGCAAGCCGATCCCGAGCTTGCCCTTGAACAGCTTCCGGATCGCGCCCGGCGTGAACGTCGACGCTCCCAGCAGCAGTCCGATCCAGAACGCCACCAGCGCCGGGATCTCCATCCCGGACCATTCCAAGGCCAGGCCGGTGAGGAACGCGACTCCGGAGAAGACCGGGACCATGATCCCGCGGTCCCGCCACCAGGGACGGTCCGCCCCCTCAGCCTCTTCGCCGGTCGTGGTCTCCGACTCGTGCTCGCAGCCGCACGCCGCGCTCATGCGCCCGCCCCCGCCCCGCAGCAGCCCGGCACCGAGCACGCCGCGTCCACACATGGTGTGTGCTCGTCGACGGCCAGCGTCACGTCCACCAGCGCCGTCAGCGCCGCCGCGAGGTGCGGGTCCGCGATCTCGTACCGCGTCTGCCGGCCCTCCGGCTCGGCGACCACGATCCCGCAGTCCCGCAGGCAGGTCAGGTGGTTCGACACGTTCGAGCGGGTCAGCTCCAGCTCGCGCGAGAGCACGGCTGGATAGCTCGGCCCGTCGAGCAGGGTCATCAGGATGCGGGATCGCGTCGGGTCCGCCATGGCCCGGCCGAGCCGGTTCATGACGTCGAGGCGAGAAGCAATGGTCAGCATGCACTGAACTATACAGTTCATGCTGAACTATCTCCACTCGGAGGAAGACCGAATGTACGACTCGCACGCGGTAACCCAGCGCGCCGCGGCCACGACCACCCCACCACAGGGCGCAGCACTGCACCCGAGGATGCAGTTCCGCGAACATCCACCCACACAAGCCTCTACACTGAGTTGAAGGCTGAAGTTCCCGCCAAAACCGTCAATATTCGCCGGAACATCTAGGTTTTTCCTGTCATTCGGGTGGTGGTGTCGAATGCCGTCAGCTCGGCGGGGTGGAGTTGGTGCTGAACGACGAAGGACCGGTTCTTGATCCGCCAGAGTCCCTGTCCGGTGCCCAGACCCGGGAGGAGTTTCTGCTCGGTCCCGGTCAGCGCGAGCGTCTGGGCGGTGATGCCGAGTTGGTCGGACTCTTGGCGGTAGATGATCCGTGTCTCGGCGTTCGCCAGGAGCGACGAGGCGAGCGCCCTCATGGCCGATCCTTGGTCGCCGACGTTGTCCAGATCGGTGAGCTTGTGGAATACGAGCATGTTCGCGATCCCGTAATGCCGCGCGAGTCTCCACTGTGCGTCCATTCGCTTGAGCAGGGCAGGGTGGGACATGAGGCGCCAGGCTTCGTCGTAGATCACCCACCGGTGCCCCCCAGCCGGGTCCAGTAGGGCGGACTCCATCCAGGCCGAGGAGCAGGTCATCAGCACCGAGACCAGGGTGGAGTTCTCGGCGACGCGGGACAGGTCGAGTGAGATCATCGGCAGCGAGGGATCGAACTGGATGGTGGAGGGTCCATCGAAGAGCCCCTGGAGGTCCCCGGCCACGAGCCTGCGAAGGGCGTGGCCGACCATTCGCCCGTCCTCGGCCAGCCGCCCGTCGGTGTCGTCAGGCTGGCGGGGTTGGAGGATGTGGTCGACGACCATCGGCAGGATCGGCACATCGTTGCCCACGACGACTGCGGTCAGCGCAACGTCGATCGCCGTGTGTTCCAGGGGCGAGAGCGAGCGTTCCAGGACGGTGGATGCCAGGGCACCGATGAGGTCACGGCGCCGGGAGGCCACCTGTGTGGACCACTCCTGGTCGGAGATCCCGGAGGGTCGGTGCCCCTCATCGAGGGGGTTGAGACGGTTGGAAAGTCCGTGGCCCAGGACGATGGCCTTGCCGCCGACGAGTTCAGCGACAGGTGTGTGTTCGCCTTTAGGGTCGCCGGGGACATAGACGCGGCGACCGAACGGAATCGAGCGGGTGTAGAGCGACTTAGCCAGGGAGGACTTGCCCGATCCGACGATGCCTGCCAGCACGACGTTGGGGGCGGTGATGAGGCCGCGCTTGTAGAGCACCCACGGGTCGTAGACGAACGAGCCGCCCGAGTAGAGGTCTTGGCCGACGAACACGCCCTGGGACCCCAGTCCCCCTTCGGCGAGGAAGGGGTAGGCGCCAGCAAGGGTGGCGCTGGTGTCCTGATGCCGTGGCAGCCGGAACCGGCCCGGCGTGCGCAAGGCCGCGGTGCCCGGCTGGCCGGCACGGGGCAGGTAGGTGATAGCACGTCGTTCGGCGCGCTCGGTTTCAGTTCTCGTTTTCGCCTCGGCGATGCGAGCGCGCTTGGCGCCCGCCTCGATGTCGGCGGCGGCTCGATGTCGGGCCTTGCGGTTGCGGCGATGTTCGCCTTCGGGACCGACCAGGACGCTGGTGTGCAAGCGTTCGGTCTCGTTCACAGCGACATCCCCCGGTCCCGAGGTGCCGCTGACCGCGAGGGTGTGGCGAACGGAGCGGGGATCGGTTCGCCACGCACGCTAGAAGTGCCTCGCGCAGGTGCCGTGCGCTGTTGAGAGTTCCGAGCCACGGGGTCGGACTGCCGGGCCGGCTGCTCGGGCGCAGGGGTGGTGGTGTAGGCGCGGAGCAAGCCGGCGTGGCCGTGCAAGAAGTCATACGTCAGCGTGTAGTCACCTTGGCTGGCGGTGCGGTCCCACTGCCCGGTTGGCGGGGTGTCGTAGGCATAGCCGTTCGCAAGTGCCGACTGCGTGGTCTCTTCGCCGTAGTCCCATTGGCTCAGGTGGTTGATGGCAGCGTCGGTTCCCTCGGAGTCGATGATCCTCAGCACCGGGTCGGCCTCCTCGTCTTGAAGGAACACCACGCTTAGCCACCGCCGCTCCGTCTCCGGTTCGGGTGCTGGGTCGGGATGCCAAGCGATGCGACCGGAGGCCTGCAAGGTGCGGTTCAAGCGTTCCTCCACGCCGTCGAGCAAAGTGCCGGCCTGGTGCAGTTCATCGGCTGCCGCCAGGGCCTGGGCAGCACCGGCTTGGTGACTCCCCGCGTCGTCATGAGCACGAGCCTGATTGGTCAGGTGGGTACCTGCGAGTTGGTCGAGCACCTGGCGCAGTGAGCGCACTCCGCCCAGCAGGTCGCCGAGCACCGCGTAGGTGTCAACGGGGTCATCGAAGGCGCGCGATGCGTGGGCCAGGCCGCGTAGCGCGGCCGAGGCCTCGGCGGCGTCGTTGGTGGGGTCGTGGAACGTGGGCATCGCGACTGCCTCCCTGAAGTGACGTTGGTGGGGTCGTCCATCAGGTGTGCCCTGCGGTCCCGGGCGGAGAGGTCACACGAGGCGGCACAGTGGCAGCGCCGCGACCGTGAACGCTTGGGCCTGCTGGCCCACGAGTCTGCGGGTCTCACACGAGGCTTGGATGGCGGCCTGCTCGACCGCGGAGACCGCGGCCTCCAGTGCGTCGACGCTCGGTGCTGAGATGGAGAGTATGCCGGTGTAGCGCAGCACGCCATGACCGGCGGTGAGGTCGGCTTCCTGCTTGAGCACGTCCTGGTATTGGGCGGTCTGGGAGGCGTCTTCGATCTGCCCGATCTTGGCTCGCTGTGCCGCGTCGGAGATGTACTCGGTCTTCTTCTTCCGGATATCGCGGGCGGCTTGATCGGACCGGATGGGGGTGCAGATCAGTGAGAACGTGCGCTGGATGCCTGTCGACAACAAGACCGGGGCGAGGAAGCCGGGGTAGACGAGGGAGCGGGGCCACTCGGACATCCACAGCACGGCGTGATGCGCCGAGTCTGAGCGCAGGTGATCCCAGCTCTCGGTGATCGCCACGGGGCCGGCGGTGGCGAGGTCGCGTCCGAGTTCGCCGTGTCGTTCCAAGGTGGCAGCGATCGCCGGGTCGTACGCGCCACGCAAGATCACGGCCACCTCGCCCGGTGACAGCCAGTCCGAGGGTGTGAGGTCGGCAGCGCGCAGGGCAGCCACCAGGCTGGTCATCTCCTGGCGCAGCACGGCGGCGGCTCCGCGCAGGCCGCCGCCGGCGGTTCTGATCTGTCGGGCGCTGTTCTTCGTGTCCAACGCGACTGACAGTGTGGTGGCGTGGCGTTCGCCGGTTGGCCCGGCGCGTTCGATGAGTTCGGCGTAGGTGGTGGCTGTCCAGGAACCGTTGTCGGTGCCGTGTTCGGCCCACCACTGCGACAATCCGGTTCCCGAGTCGGGAAGCGTCCGTTCGGTGACCTGGAGGCGGGCGATGCGTCCGGAGCGGCAGGCTGTGGCCAGCACGCGGCCCCAGGCGGAGACGCGGCGTTCCTGCTCTCCGGGATCGAGCAGCACGAATGCCGGATGACTCAGCCCGATGATCGCGGTCAGGGTGTTCTCGTGGGGGTCGTGGATCATTGCTGCCCCTGTCTCGGGGTCCAGGTACTCCCGTAAGGATGCGGCGTCGCCAGGAAGTGCGAGAGTTCCGGCCGGCCGGAGTTTGATGACTTTGCGGCGGTAGAGGAGTTGGCTCCCGGTCACACGCCAGACCCAGCGGAACGCGATGGGCACCCATTCGATGAGCTTTCGCCCGCCCGCGGGCACCCAGGTCAACACGGCACACAGCAGCCAAACCGGGGCGGTGTAGGCCAGCAGGAAACCGCCGCCGGCGTAGAACGCTGCGACGACCGACAGCACTCCGAGGCCGAGGGTGATGAGTTGTGGCAGGGATAGACCGAGCAGGACGCCGCGGCGGGCCAGCCGGGAGAACTTCACGGGCGTCAGTTCACGTTCGTTGTCCTGGTCGCTGTGCTTGCGTGCCATCGCAGGATCACTCTTTGAGTTTCGGCGTAGTACGCGGCGACGTCGGCTTCGATGGCGCAGACGCCGACGACGGCGTCGGCGGTTCGCCCTGCTGCGCCGGGGGCACCGGTTGAGCAGGACGGGCCGGCGGCTGCGGCGAGGTCGACGCAGGCGGGGTGCTCGTGTTCTGCTCGGCGGCCCCGGCCTGGGCCTCGGCGTGACCAGCCACGGTCGCCCCGGCCTTGGGACCGGCGGCCGCGGAGTCTTTGGCGATCTTCGCGCCCACCACCGCAGCAGCGGCCGGACCAGCAGCGGCGGCACCGGCACCCGCACCCCCGGCGGTACCGGCGCCTCCCCCCGCACTGGCACCCGCGGCACCGGCACCTCCAGTTCCAGCCCTGCCAGCGGCGCCCGCCGTTTTGCCCGCGGCCGCGGACTTGCCAGCCTCCGCAGTCGCGGGGCCTTCTTTGGGGGTGTGCTTAGGTGGCGTCGACCCGCCACTCTCACTCCCCCCACCGCCGCCTCCGCTCTTATCACCGCTGTTACTGGAGGCGTCATCGAGGACCTTCTTCGGCCCGTCCCCAGCAGGCTTGGCTGGCGTGGGCACAGGCCGGTTCATGGCTCCCTTGGCCTCCTGCTCCGAACTCATGGCGTGGTACATGTCGAAGCCCACGAAGGAGATGAACTTGTAGGTCATGTACGGCGCGAACGCGGCGATGAACATCAGGACGATCCCGGCGATCGGATCACTGATCGACGCCAAGTCTGCCTCAATCGGTGCACTCACTTGAGTGATCGCGACGAGGAAGATCACCACCAACACGAGCTTGGACACGATCAGTGCCAGGACGAAGGCCGCCACTTGGAGAACCACCCCTTCGTGGCATCCCAACTGCTTCCGGCAAGTGCGATGGGCGCGAACACGATCGCCACCAGCAACAGCGCCTTGCGGACCAGCAGGGAGAACCAGACGATCGCGGCGGCCGAGATCGCCAGTCCGGCGAGGAAAATTGTGATGATCGCCCCCACCCCAGGGGCGGCGATGTTGACGCCGAGGAGCCCGGCGGCGAGCAGAGCGACCCGGTCGCCCATGCCTTCCATGGTGTTGCCGGTGGCTTGAACGATGCCGATGGTGAGCTGGTCGGTGATCTCCAACAGCAGAGCCACGATCGTGATGACCAGGAACGACCCGAGCACGGACTTCGCTAATCCCAATGCGGCTCGCGACAGTGCGGTGGGGTCTCGGCGTATCAGTCCGGTGATGAGTTGCAGGCAGAAGAAGATCAGCATAATGAAGATCGCGACGCCGAAGAGCACGTTGTAAACACCCACGTATTCCTCGGACTGCACGTCGACGAGGGTGGTGGTGTCGAAAACCGCCCAGAGAGCCTCGAACAACCAGCCTGCGGCAGCACCCATGGCCGAGGCGAGCCAGTCGAACGGGGCTGACACGAGGGTGGCGGCGGCTTCGCCGGCCACATCACACACCGACGAGATGACGGGGACGTCGCACACACCCACCGCAATCACTCCCTACGAGAACTCGGTAGGTCAGACGGACTGTCCGACGTTCCAGAAGAAGTTGATCAGGGTGACGGCTGCTCCACAGATGATCGCTGCACCGCAACTCACGAGGACGCCGATTTTGCCGCGACCTGCCAGATGGGGGTTGGATGAGTTGGCGCCAAAGCCCCACACGATCGCCGAGACGATCAGGGCCAGGACGGACAGAATGAGGCCGATGGTCATGACCGCGCCGACGATGGTGCGCAGTTGACTGATGCCAGGCAGACCGTCGGTGTTGGGATTGATGTCGATCTGCATCGGCAACGCTGGCCCGTAGAGGCTCGCGGCTTCGGTGAGAAGGGTCAGGGTATTCACGGCGGGGCTCCTTCAACGTTCGACCAGGGTGGTCTTCGTCGATCAGGTGCACCCGCCGGCCCCGGTGATCGGCTGGAGGCGCCGCTACAGAGTGGAGCCCAGGTCGAGCAGCCAATTCACCCATGCGATGCCCCCACCGGCCAGGACCGCGGACCCGAGGGCGGTCCACGCCCCGATGCGCGCTTTTGAGGCCGCGGCGTGGTGGCCGTTGGCGGTCGCAAGCGCCCAGATGACGGCGCAGACGATTAGCATCAGTGCTGCGGTGATGAGAACGAACATCAGTAGCGCGCCGATCACGGCGCGCAGGTCGTCGGCGCCTCCGACAGCACCGAAGTCAGGGAACACATCCATGCTCATCAGCCCCCCACCGGCAGGGTCGGATGATCGAAGTGCCGGAGTACGGGGTACGTGAGCGGCAGGTGCATGTCACTCAGGTGCGTCGTGGCCGCCCGCGATCACCGGACGGTCGGCAGCAGGGGTCGGCGGCGGTCGTTCGGCGGGAGGGAGGTAGAACGCTGATGTCCGGGGTGGGGGCCTGGTGGGTGGGCGTCATCGGTCGGACGTCGGCGCGTCAGCGTGGTGATCAGGCGACCCGCGGACAGCGGCGATCGCGGGCGGCAAAGATCCACGGGTCGCGCACGACGCCAGTGGAACCGGTCAGCACTCCAGCAGCAAAGAGGACTAGCCCGGCGCCGGCAGGCGCTCACCATGATTGCGGCTTCGGCCCTCTCCAGAGAAGCCGGCACGGTTCTGGACTGGTGGTCCCGATTGTTCATCACATCGGGTCCCATCCGGGGGCGTCATGCCGCGCAGCAGGAGAGTTTGGAAACGTCGGTGGTGAATGATTGGGCGGCGATCTTGATGCCTTCGGCCATCGTCAGATACGGCGCCCAGCTTCGGGAGACCTGTTCGAGTGTCATCCCGCCTTCGAGGATGTAGACACCGGCCGCGGTGAGTTCACCGGCGTCTTTGGCGACCGCAGTGAGTCCGAGGATGCGACCGGTGTCGGCGTCGACGACGATCTTGATCAAGCCGCGGGTGTCCCGGTTGACCAGCGCGCGGGGCACGTATGTCAGGGGTAGGACCCGGCAGTCGCAGCGGATCCCCGCAGCGAGGACGTCTTCTTCGGTCATGCCCACCGCTGCCAGGGCGGGACTTGTGAACGTCACTCGTGGCAGGCGGGCGTAGTCGGTAGTGCGGTGCTTGCTGGTGAACGCATTGTCGACGATCATCGCTCCGTGTTGGGCGGCGACATAGACGAACTCGTGGTGCCCGGTCACGTCCCCGGCAGCCCAGACCCGCCGGTTCGTCGACTGGAGTTGGTCGGTGACGATGACCTCTCCGGCCTGGCCGGTGTTGACCCCGACGGCGTCGAGGTTGAGTCCTTCGGTGACCGGGCGACGGCCGGTGGCCACCAGCACCCGGTCGGCTCGGAACTCCTGCTCGGTGCCGGAGACGTTCGTCGTCGCGATGACCCGGCCACTGGCCGGGTCGTGGACCACGGAGGTGACCTCGGCGGGTCTAACTATTTGGATGCCTTCGTCGGCGAACACGTCCTCCAGTGCCCGGGAGGCTTCGGGTTCCTCTTTCGACGCCAGCCGGGAGCGGACCAGCATTCTGACCCGGGCGCCGAGTCGGGCAAACAACTGTGCTTGTTCCATCGCGACGTAGCCGCCACCGAGCACGAGCAGGGAGTCGGGGACCTGGGTGAGTTCCATCGCGGTGGTCGAGGTCAAGTAATCCACGGTGGCCAGGCCCGGGATTGGTGCCGCCCAGGGGGCTGATCCGGTCGCGATCAGGTAGTGCTCGGCCTTGATCGTCTCGACTTTGCCGTCGGCGGTAACGGTGTGCAGCAACGGGGCGTGTGGGGTCCCGGCAAACGAGGCGTCGGCGTACAGGACCCGCCACCCATAGGCGTCGGCCACGTCCTTGTATTTGTCACTGCGCAATGACTCCACCAGTGACTGAGTGGCACCGACCAGGACCGGCATGTCCACGGGGCCGGCCGTCGCCGCGATCCCAGGAAAGCGGGCGGCGTCGGCTGCCGTGTGCCGCGCCTCGGCGGCTGCGAGCAGGCTCTTCGAGGGAATGCAACCGGTGTTCACGCACGTGCCCCCGAACGTTGACCGCTCGATCATCACCACCGACTTTCCCAGCCCGGTGGCCCGGATCGCTGCGGCGAAGGCCGCGCCGCCTGATCCGATGATCGCCAGATCGACCTTCGAGCCCATGATGTGTTCCTCCCAGACGTCGGTTCTCACCTTCGACCATCATTCTTAACCTTCCACTACACTGGAAGGTCAAGTGAGGGCGGAGGAGGACGTCATGCGGATCGGGGAACTGGCCCAAGCGGCGGGCACGACTACCAAGACGCTGCGATTCTACGAAGACCAGGGACTTCTGCTGCCTGCTGCGCGAACCGGATCGGGCTACCGCGATTATGGCCCGGAGACTCTCGCCCGGCTCGACTTCATCCATCGCGGCCAAGCCGCAGGACTGACGCTTGCGCAGATCCGACAGATCCTCCAGATCCGCGACAGCGGGACGGCCCCGTGTGGACACGTCCGGGAACTGCTGGGTGTGCGCCTGGCGGAAGTCGATGAGCAGATCGCCGAACTCGGCCGGCTGCGTGAGACCATGGCCCAGCTGCGGGCGGCAGCTGAGGACGTTGAGCCCGAGACGTGCCAGGCGGGTGCGGTCTGCGTCTACCTTTAGCGATCCCGGGGCCTGGTCGCTTGCTGGAGTCCTGTCACCTTGGAGCGGTCGCGTAGCTGTTCCAGGTAGCGCCGGCGAGCCCCGCCCATCGGGTGGCGGTGCCGATGTTGACGCCGATGAGGTTGGCGAAGATGGCTGGCGGGGTGGTCGAGGCGAGGTGCAGCAGGGCGGTGTTACGGCTGGCCCGGGCGGCGATCCCGAGCCGGTTCATCCGGGCCATGAGGGAGGGCGGTTGGAGGTGGGTGCCGGCGTTCTTGCCGGTGAACAGCCACCTGCGGTCGGCCAGGGTGCTTGCGGTGCCGAAGGGCTTGGCGACGGGCAGTGCGGTTATCAGCGCGTCCAAGGGCGGAATGAGCAGCAGGGGGTCGCGACCCAGGGTCAGATAGGTGTCGCCGGCGTCGGCGCGGATGTCCGCTGTGGTGAGGGTGACGATCTTGGCGATGGGTTGGGCGTAGAGCAGGACAAGGCAGCTCGCGGCCCGGTCCTCGATGCTCGCACTGTCGGCATCGTGCAGGAACCGTCGGACCAGGTCGAGTTGCTGGCCCGGGTCGATGTCGTGCCGCGGGTCCTTGCTGGGGACGGGTTCGGGCAGTCGGGTGCGGGGCAGGTATCCGCCGCGTTTGAGCCACCGGATAAAACCCAGCCATCGGTTGCGGTCGACTGTGATCCAGGCATCGAGGCAGACCTGGGGGCAGTCGTCCAGGTCGTAGTGGTGGGCGGTGAGGTGGTCGAGGAACGCCCTGGCGGTCTGGATGTCGCGACGGCACCGATCAGCGGTGGCTGCGGAGATTTGACCGTGGCGGTTGGTTCTGGCGCGGCCGACGACGTGCCAGCGGGCGTAGCGGGTGAGCACACTGCGGAGTTCGCCATCGGCGACATCGGTTATGGCCTCCGCGGCGTAGCGGTGGAGGCGCGCGGCGTTCTCGTCGCGTGGTGGCAGCGCCCCGGCGGCGACGAGCATGGAGCGCACGTAGGTGACCGAGAACGTCTGCGGCCGGGCGTCGAGGGCATCGTGGGTCAGGTCGAGCTGGCCTTGGGCGATCTCGGCCAGCAGATGCAGGCTGGCGAGGTCGTGCCAGTTGTTGAGCAGCGAGCGGGGTCGGTCGGTGACAAGGAGCGCGTCACGGACCGGCTTCAGACCGGGCGAGATCAGACCATCTCGTCCAGTGAGGGTGGCGTCGATCTGCTGGGTGGCTTGGCAGGCGAAACAGCGTGGCCTTCCGTTGTTCGTCGTGCGGCGGCCGAGGGCTTGCTGTTCGCAGATGGAGCAGTCAATGACCGGTGCCTGGTAGCAGGTCGGGCAGACATCCGGGCTGGTCGCGGTGGCCTTGAGCGCGATGCGTTTGAGCCGGCCGCAAATGCCGCAGGGCCGTCGCGGGTTCCGGTAGCAGCGGGTGCAGAGATTCCGCGACGCTTCACCCTTGCCGCCGGCTCTCGTGGCGAGCGGGCCGATCGCTCCGCACTCCTCGCAGCCGTCGTCACCGGTGCGGACGCGGGCGTAGCAGGTCACGCAAAGAGCCCCGCCGCCCGGAGTGCGGGCATTCACCCGGCGCTGTCGTCCGCAGCCGGTGCAGGTCTCCTGCGGTGCCCGGCTGGCGCGGCAGGCTCGACACTCGCCCCGGTCCAGGCTGTGGTTCCAGCGCAGGTTCTTCTCCTCTCCGCAGCGAAAGCAGGCGCCGCGAACGAACGTGCTGGCCACTAGTCGGTCAGTCCTCGGCCGGCTTGATCACCGCGCGGGTCGGGCGGTTCCTGCTGCCGGACTTCGGCACCTTGGGAGCCCCGGTGGTGCCGGTCTTGCGTCCCCGCCGGGAGCTGGAAGCGACGTAGGGCTCGATGAGGTCGTTGGGGGTGGCGCCGAAGATGTCACACAGAGCCGCGAGGAGTTGCATGTTCAATCGCTCCGGGGTGCCAGTGACGATCCGGTAGACCTGCGTGGAGGTCATCACCACGCCCCGGTCGGCCAGCAACGGCACCAGGCTGGTCGTGGACTGCATGCCGTGCTCGTTCATCACCTTGCGCAGGTGCCAGTGGTAAGCGACGGTCTTCGTCATCAACTTGAGCCTTCCTGGATCGCGGGTGGCGGGGTGAACGCGGCGTCGAGGGCGCGGCGCAGCGTGCGGTTGCGGTAGTCGCCGGACACTCGGGTGTAGAGGGCGGTGGTCGAGCCCCAGCAGTGGCCGACCTGCTGCTGGACGAACAGCGGATCGAAGCCGTCCTCGATCAGATGGGTCACATACGAGTGCCGCAGGCAGTGTGGGTGCAGCACCGGGTCCAGGCCGAGGTCGTCGCGCCAATCGGCGAACCGGTCGTCGATATGGTCCAGGCGGATGCGGCTCTGCCGCTCGGTCGGCCACAGGACGGACTCGTCGGCGATGACGAAGCGGGGCCGGACCTCGGTGACGTACTCCTCGATCACCGGTCGGGTCCAGTCGAACACCGCCAGCACCGCCCGGCGCCGCGGTTGGGAGCCGCGCATCGCCTTGCCCCAGCGGACGTTGCAGACCCCGAACCGGCCGAACTCAGAGCCTTGCGGATTGCGGGTGAAGTCGTGCAGGTCGAGCATCGCCGCCTCGCGGCGGCGCAGCCCGAAGGCGTAGATGATCTTGAACAGCGTCGCATCGCGGAACAGCGTCTGCCAGCCCTTGCGGCCCGACGAGCGTGCCCGGTCCACCAGGTCGTCGGCGTAGTCGAAGAACGCCTGCAACTCCAGCCTGCTCAGCGGTCGGACCGCCGGTCGCACCTCGTGATCGCTGGTGTGGATGACGGTGTTCCACTCGTGGCAGACCTGCACCGGGTGGGTACCGAAAAGCTCCATGCACCGATCCGCCCACCCGTAGCGATGGTCGGTCAGGTAGTCGCAGAACAGCGCCACGGAGTTCTGATACGCCCGCACCGTCGAGGTCGATAACGGTCGCGCGCCCGAGACCAGCGAGGTCGTCCACTCCTCGACATCGGCCGGGGACCACTCCCACGGCGGCGTGCCGCAGAAGTCACCGAACCGCCGCACCTGCGAGGTCCTCGTCTTCATCGTCTGCGTCGTCAGCATCCGGGAGGTCTGCTGGGCGGTCCAGCCGGTCAGCATCTCATCGAAGAAATGCTCCGCCGGGCGCAGCAACGTCACCTTGCTAGCCGGTACCGAGGCCCCGGAGCCAGGCCCCTGACCGTCCATGACCACCATGCGACCACCTTACATTACATGTAAGAATCATGTATCGTGTGTAAGGTTGGTGGTGAAATTCCTGGTCAGAGGTGACCTTGGGTGCTACGTTCGAGGAGTCCGCGACCGCCGTGGTGGCAAGAATCCACCCTACATCTAACGTAAGAATCGTACATTAGATGCAACTTCCGAGATTAGCTCCGGGCTGTCCAATGCAGGTGGTCGTAGTGGCCGCCGGTGACGTCGTCGGGGTCGTGCATGCCACCTCCGCCGTAGGGGCGCCAGCCCTCGTCGGCTCTTGCGAGGGACCAGATTTGGCCCTGCCAGATCAGGTACTCCACGTCGAGGGATGCAGCGTGCTGTTGCATCCAGTTCGTGACCGCCCAGCCCAGTTCGAGGGACTCACCGGTGGCGGCTTGGCCGATCGTGTTGCCGAAGGTGCCGTCACATGCGCGCCCGAGTGGGTGCTCGGAGCGGGTACCGGGTCGTGGTGAGTAGCAGGCCCACGAAGTGTCGGGGAACGCGAAGCGAACTTGTTCGCGGATGTGGGCGGTCCGCGCCGTGATCTGTCCGGTGCTGGTCGGGTCCTCGACCATCGCGTCAGGATCGTCGCCGTGGAACGGGTCGGGATCGCCACCGTCATCGATGCCGGGAGCGCAGCCGGGGCCAGCACTCTGACCGCCGCTGCCTTCCTGGGCGCCGTGGTCGATCAGCCATTGGTCGGCGTCCACGGTCTCGGCCTCTGGCCCGCCGGGACGGATCTCCAGGTGCAGGTGGGGGCCGGTGGAGCGCCCTGAGGAGCCGACATCGCCGATGTGCTGACCCGCGGTGACGGTCTGTGCGTCGGTGACGTGAATGCCGGTCGACCACATGTGCACATACGTGCTCGTCACCGCTTGCCCGCCGATGGTGTGTTCGAGCACGATTACCCCGCCACGGGTCTCGTTATACGAGGCCGAGACGACCCGGCCGTCAGCAACTGCGAAGATCGATGTTCCGTCACTAGCCGCGTAGTCACTTCCGGCATGGAATGAGCGTTCTCCCGTAAAGGGGTCGGTGCGCCACCCGTAGTTGCTGGTCTTGGTCCAGGTGCCCTCCGGCAGCGGGAACACCACCCGAGAGGTCTCCGGCACCGCATCTCGGTCGCCGTCGTTGCCGCCTGCGGGGCGGGTGAGAGTGGCCAGGATAGTCTCGGCAACCGGTTGGTAGTTCTGGTACCGATCCGGATACGCGGACACTTCGACCGCCTGAGCGGCCTCACCGGGGTCCATCAACTCCCAGCCGGGAATGTCTAGCAGCCCGCGCGGGGACGGAAAGTTCGGCCCAGTCGGGCCGCCGTAGAACGCTTGGACCTGATAGGTTGGGTCCATCAGTTCGATGACGGTGCCCCACCCCGTGGCCGGGCGCAACTGGAACAACCCAAGGGAGTCGTGGTCGGAGCCGTCGCCGTCGTTCGGATAGTCCCCGGACTCCGGGTACGCACTGGTGTTGGGCAGCATCCGCAGGTGGGATTCGGTGAGTGCAGCCATGAGCGCGATCACCACGCCACGGTCGTTGATCCCCTTGATCGGCCCGCCGACAGTGATGACCGTCGCGGCATGGGTGAGTTGGGTCCGGTTCAGCGTGACTGTCTCCCCATTGCGGGTCTCGGCGGTCAGGGAGTCGGGGATCCGCCCGACCGTCAGGGTGCTGTCGGGCAGGCAGGTGGTGTCAGCGCGGGCAGTGGGGCTGGCCAGCACCCCCATCCCCAGCAGCACCACCGAAGGGCCGAGGAACACTCCGGCGAGGAGGAGAGTGACGATGATCTTCCGCATCCGTGCTCACCCCACCCTTCTCAGCGCAGAGGGTTGTCGACTTGGGAGAGCCGCAGCAGTCGGCAGGTATCGAAGGTCGGCTTACAGGCGATGAACACCGTGAATGAGACGGGTCGCTCGGTATCTATGGGTTCGGTACCCCAGATGCCGGCACGGTGACGAGTGCCGGTGATCGTGTAGGCGATCGTCCCTGGCAGGAGTTGACCAGGGGCGGCCTGTTCTTCCGCTTCCGCCCATTCGTCGGGTATCCCGATGGACTCGATAGTGATCCACTGACGCGTCTGGTGGGATCGCAGTTGCGCCCATGCCTCGGGAGTGGGCAGATAGGAGCGGACATCGGAGGCCAGGGCCGAGGTCTCGTTACCGGTGGGGTCACCAACGTCGACGAGCACCTGGCCGTGGTCCGAGGGTTCATGACCGGTGGTGTCCCAGGTGAACAACGCCAGCGTGACGGATCGTATGAAGGCTTCCGGATCGCTCGTCTCCCGTACAGGTCGCGGAGTTGTCGAGACTCCGCGCGGCGGCCCTGGGGTGACCGGGGCGAGGGTGGTTGCTTCATCGCCATTGCCGGCGTTGGTGGTGTGGGGGCCGCGGATGAGGCCGTAGAGTCCGAGGCCGACCAGCATGACCACGGCGAGGCCGCCAGCGATGGCGCTGATCAGCAGGCGGCGACTACGAGGGACATCAAGGGCGTTCATACTCTCCAGGTGCGCTGGAAGCACCCCGGATGTCGTTCAAACCACGGCTCCTTCCGCAACCTCACCCGGGGCGGCGTCAGCCTCGGCGTCGCGGAGGGTACGGACCTTCTCGGCGAAGGTGATGGTGCCGGCCAGGGTGGCCTCGAAGCGGTTCCAGTCCTCGTCGGTCACCTCAGCGGCAAGCTTGGCGGGGTCGTAGTGATGCCACCACCCGTACAGTTCGGTCCAGATGTGTACGAAGGCTCGCGGCGGCAACACGACTCCATCGGCGGCCGCCTTCGGCACCGGCCGGCGCCGTTGGGACGGGCGCTTCTTGCTGGCGGTCTTTACCCGTGCCAGGGCTTCTTTGGCGAGGGCTTCGAGTTCAGCGGCTTTGGCGTCGCGCTCGGCCTGCTCACGAAGCCGTGCCGCTTCGGCTTCGGCCCGGCGGCGCACGGTGGCCGGCTGGGACTCTTCTGCGGCGAGTTGGTCGAGTTCGGCCAATGACAACTCGGCGTTGATGCGCTGGTGTGAGGCATAGACGCCAGCACCCGCGTCGATGCGCTCTAGTTCCTCTGCCGCGCGTTCGCGCACCTGCTCGGGCTGCTCGGGATCGTGCGCGAGGTCTTGGAGGCGGCCGATGCGTTCCAAACTGGTGTATGCGTTGCGTCCAGTGACCATCTGTGCTGCCTGCGCACGGGTTTTGCCCGCAGCACCGTTCGACGGTGGTGCCAAATTGGCTCCACCGTCTGACCTGATGTTTTGTCCTTCGCCGGTGAACCGGGAGGCGGCCTGACGACGGGCGGCGTCCTCGGCCATGACGGCCTTGAGTTCCCGATACAACGCTGTCTGCTCGGTCGGGGTCAGAGGCTTGTGGAGCACGTTGTCGTCCTGTTCCGCCAGCAGTTGCCCGAGGCGGTCGGTGATGCCCGCGCGGACCCAGACGTTGACGGTGCGCCAGCCGAGTTGCTTGATCGCAGCCAACCTTCTGGCCCCACAAACGAGGACGCCATCTGGTGTGACGGTTGGGGGTTGGAGCAAGCCGTCGCGCTCGATCGAGGCCACGAGTTGGTCGAGGTCGCCCAGCTCGATGCGATGCCTGCGCCCAACGACGATCGAGGCGACAGTGCGCTCCAACTCGATATGTCCATCGCGACTACCCATGTCAATCACCGCCAGTGGCCGGTTTTGGCGCGGCGACGGTGATCGTCAGGACAAGGTCGTGATCGCGCAGCAGCATCCGTAGCGGCTCACCGATCAGCAAGCGCAACAGCACGCCCCGACCAAGTGAGGTGCCGGTGTAGGCGGCCTCGGGGTTGCCCAGCACGATCCGCAGGAGCCCGTGCCAGGAGGACGCGGGCAGGTCGAGTAGAGCGCGGGACTGCTTGTCCCGGCGCAGCGCCTCGAATGCGGTGGCGCGCGAACCTGCCCGGGCGAGGCGTTCGCAGACGTACTCGATCGTCCCGCGGGCGGTATGCGGCGGCCAACCGAGGAGGGTGAACAGGGCGATGGTGTCCTCCACCGCCGAGGACGTGTGCACCGGCGTCTCCACATCGTCCAGCGGGCCCTCGTGGCGATGCGCCTGGTCGTGGTGGTGGAACGCGGGATGGAAATCGACCAGGGGGTTGTCGCGGTCGCTGAAGCGTTCGGCGTCGTGGAATACCGAGAACTGCGCTCGCCGGGCCTGGTGCGGTGAACACAGCAGCCCGTTGGCTCGTTCTTCAGCGATACAGGTCACCTGCACAGCGCGAGTGATGACGGCCCATGGATCCTCGGCGTTTCTCACTGACGGGGTGCGCATAGCATCGAACGCTGCACTGGCGGCCTCCCACGGATCGAGCCCGTGCTTCCTGGTCAGCGGCGCGTACTTCTGGGCAGAGTGCTGCATGAGCGCGGCAACGTCCGGGTCAGTGCGCCAGGCGCGAGGACCGGCCTCGTGCAGGCGGCACAGGAGCGCGCGGAGTCCTTCGCTGGTCGTGAAGCCCTGCTGCCTCACAGTGGTGTGGTTGGTCATGGTGGTGGCACCTCCTGAGGGGTAGGTGCGCACGCGATCCCCAGCAACGTCGCTCGTCACGGTCCTGGGGGTAGCCATGGGTCAGGTCACCTCAGCCCCACACCCGAGCGTGTGGGCTGTGAAGTTCCGATACCGCTGCGGCCGAAGGCCGACAGCGGCGGCAACCGCCGGGCACGCTCGGCGATCGCCGTCCTCGACGCTCCCGTGGCTTGCACAGGCAGACGCCGCATACGGCGCGCCAGTTCAGCCTCAAAACTGATCCCACGTCCAGCCCACCGGGCCGTGGATTGAGCAACCAGGTCGGTCGCACGTACCCACGCCACTCCCCGCGGATCGAGGCGGTCCACCGGCCGCTTCTTCTGGAGGGAGGGGTCACGTCGCCGCGGCAACTCCGATACCTCACCCTCGGTCGGGTGTGACTGCGGCTCATGGCCATTCGACATTGGGGTTTCCTTCACCGGATGGGCCACGCTCGGCGGCTCGCTGCTGATCATCAGCGGTCGCTGTTCCGGCGTTCCCGACTGCGTCTCGTTCTGCTCGCTCATGGTCGCCTCTCCTCGCCGTCACGTTCGTGGTCATTCACCGGTGAGGTGGGCGCGGCGAACCACCGGCCAACGGTGGAGGGATGCACGTCGAAGTGACCGGCGATGGTCTTGTTCGACCACCCCGCCGCCCGCAGTTCGACGGCGACCTCGCGCCGATCCCGCTCGGCCGGCTCGACCTCGCCGGTCACGTGGGCCGACTGCGCTATGACCAGTTCGTGGAGCGTCGACGGTGACAGCGCCGACTCATCCTCGACTCCGACGCGGCCGTCCTCGTCGAGCGTGTCGCTGGTGTCGTCATGGTGCGTAACAGGGCGAGTGAGGATGACCGTCAGGTGCGTGATCGCCAGGAGTACCAACGGCGGTACTGCCGCCACCGACGCCGCCAACACACCCGGGACATCCGCGTCCGCGGCCACGACCGCGTGCAGGGCGTTGGCGGTGACCGAAACGATCGCTCCGGCTGCCAGGAGTCCCCAGGGGTACCAGGCGCCTCGCTGACCCGCGAGGGCGACGACCGCGACAGTGGCGACGACAATGATGCCGTCCACGATCAGCGGCCACGCCCAAGCTTGGGACGGTTCGATTCCCGAGCGGCGAGCGAGATCAGCCAGGGCGGTGAACGACAGCCAGAACGCCCCGAGTGCGATGAGCACCGTCCCGGCCACCGCCGTGATGACGGCGATGCGTCCGCCTCGACGCCGCATCACAGGCACGGAAGTGCGAACCGACGTCATGAGAGCACCTGCCCAACAGTGCGTCGTGGTGGGCGCCGAGGGCTGTCCTGATGCCCATCAGTCGCAGCGCACGGTTTGGGATGGGTGGTGCGGTAGGCAGAGCGGATCGTCGCTGACACTTCCCGTGACGTCAGTCCTGCATGCTTGGCCGCAGGAGCAAGAGCAGCGTGGGTATCGACAGGTGGAGTGCCGTTCTCGGCCATGCGGCACGCGGCCCAGAACAGGCCGCGATTGCGTTCACCCTCACCGCGCTCGGCTACCCAGCGGGCTAGGTTCTCGGTATCGATCCCGCGAACCGGGCCAGGACGCATCACCGGTTCGATTCGGTGGTCGAGGAATTCCCGCAGCCGGCCAGCGTCCACGGGCAACGGCGTGCTGGTGGTGGACGCGATCAGCGCATAACTACCGACGCGATCGGCATCAATGGCGATCTGCGATGGTGGGGCGATGATGTAGCCGCCGGTGCCGCGGAAGTCCACATGAGCCGCCGCTGCTTGCCACGAGCCCTGGCCCCGGGAGGTATCTGCGGGGTAATAGGCGTGCAAACCACCGGAGGGCGTGCGCACCAGCACAACCCACCCCTCTGCGAGTCCTTGCCCGCGGGCGCGCTCGAACGCCGCATACCCGGAGGTCCGCTCGTTGATATCGACATCGACTACCTCGATCCCCGAGGCTGGGCCGGTGGGGATGGCGATATTCGCCTCCGGCCAGCGCGACCACCACGTTGAAACCTCTGGGAGGCTGGTGGTGGCGTCGTGGAAACCGCGCTTCGTCAGCGGTCGTTTCTCGCCGGGCACGCACGGGAAGACCGGTATTCCTGCGGTCGCGTAGATGCGGGCGGCAACAGGCAGGCTGAGACCGCTGGAATGGGCGATGACCTCGGACACGGAGCGCATGTCACAGCCCCCTCACCGCGCTCAGCTCCGGCTTCAGCGATGAGGCCGGAGCTTGGGCGGGTGCAGTGGAAGGGGGCGCGCCGCGGCGTGCCTGTCCGCGGTACGCTGGCTCACGCGTGAGGCCCGGCGGGTCGCCAGCGCCGAGCTGGAATGTCGGCAGCGCGTCGAGGATCGTGGTCGCGGTCTTCCGCACCCGTTCCCCGGTGGCTTGGACAACCTCAACCGGGGAGGAATCCTGCACCCGACTGGCCCACGTCGACACGTACGCGACGGTGTAGTCGGTCGTGTCCAGGCCGTGGGCAGCACCGACCATGAGCGCCACTGACTCCGCTTCAACCTCACCGACTCCACGATGCTGGCGTGCTTCGCTGTTCTCGGGGCCATGGAGCATGACATGCCCTAGTTCGTGAGCCAGGGTCTTGACTTGGGCGGCCGGGTCCATGTTCTGGCGAACCGCCACCGTCTTCGCGGTGTAATCCGTGAGTCCGTTGGCGCCGTGGATCATGTCCTCGTGCGGCACCCGCAGCACCTCGAAGCCGCGCTCCTCCACCAGCACTGCCAGTCCATCCCAGAGCCCGTCGGGGGCTTCGCCTTCCAGCAGTGTCGGTGATGGAGGCTCAGGGATCGGCTGACCGGAGGTCTGGGATACGTCCCAGACGTAGGCGGGTTTGACGCCGACGACCTTGGAGCGCACCACCTCACCCGCACGCGGCTTCTCTCCACGATCGAGACGCCGCCACGACTCCGCATCTGCCGGGTTCGGTGAGGCGAAGCGGGCGGTAACCGGGGCGTAGATCATGTACCCCGACTGGCCCTTGTCCACCTGCCGGCCCAGGGACTGCCATTGCTTGAACCCGGCCACGTATGACGGCTCTGGCGCGCTCACCCGGCTCTGCGCATAGGCGTCGAGATGCTGCGCCCAGATCAACATCACATTGTTGAACGACCGCGACCGGAACCTCGCCACGAACGCCATCGCTCGCTGCCAGTCCTCGCCGGTCACGAGGTTCTCGACGGCGCCGGTCAGGCGTTCGTGCAATCCATCGAGCTTTGCCTCCCGCGCCGCTCGGGCTTCCTCCCACGTCCTCGCCATCGTGCCGGTCTCCTCCCGATACCCTGTGACCGAGCCGATCGGGCTCGATGACCATCAGGTACGCCGGGAACACCCACGAGGTGAGACGGACAGCAACGGTGACCGTCAGGCGCGGCAGTGAACCCAACGAGTTCTCTCCGGACTACCAGCCCGGCGCACGCCCGTGTGCCGGTGCCGGGTGATGATGCCGATATCGCGACCAGAAACGGTCAGATCGTGAGCGTCGCGGCTCACGCACCCGTGCGCTCGCGAAGCTGTCGGTATCGGCGCGGACTCACTCCCACGTACTGACGGAACACGCGCGCCGCATGACTGCGACTGGACCAGCCAACTTCCCGCGCCGCTTGTTCGACAGTCAGTTCGGTTTCCCTCAGGAGCCGTGCGAGATGTTCAGCGCGTAGCATCGTCAAGTAGGCCAAGGGCGTCTTGCCGTAGGCATCGACGAAGACTCGGCTGAACTGTGAGGGTGATAGATGCACAGCCTCGGCGAGGCTGTTGAGCGTCCATCGCTGTGTGGGTCCCTGGCGTAGGAGTTCTACGGCCTCGCGTGCCTCAGCGCGCAGTGGCGAGAATCGGCGGTGTCGCGGTGGGCTGGGAAGCGCTGACTTGCGCTGTGTCCGCGACCATTGCGCAGCGGTCGTCTCCACGAACGGAGTGACGACATCGAGCACCGCGAATAGCAAAGCCTGCATCCGGTAGAAGTGCTCGGTTGCCGCTCCGTCGACACTAAGCGCAACCAACTCGTCGAGCCAGGGCATGAGCATCCCGGCGCGCTCCTCACCCAGGCGCAGAATCTGCGCCGACTCGGTATACAACTCGTCGAAGAAGTCCTGCGCATCGAACCGATCGGAGAGCAATGCGGCATGCTGCCAGAAGACCTGATCCACGACGTAATCGCGATCGAGGTAAACAATGGTGGCCGTTATCGAACCTTCGGGCTCACTCCCACACAGCGTGTTCGCGGCCAACGCCACGACATCGCCGACAGCCACCGGCTTCTCACCGAACTCGCTGAGCAGGATCGCCGAGCCGTCACGGACGACGATGAGTTTCATGCAGTCGTAGGCCAAGGGGGCGATCGCGCGTTGTATGAAGCGGGTTCTGGCAATGATCGGTGTGAACCGATCGGCGTCGTCAGATCCGACGGGAAGCCCCCTCTTGATTCGCGCGCAGTGCGTCAGGTACTCACCCAACTACGGCCTGAGTACGGTTACGGCGAAGGGGTATACATCGCGCACACCGGTGTCAGGTGCAGGAGGGTGGGATCAACAGCGCGCCCGGGCTCGGATCGTGATCTCGAGGGCCCATCGGGCTGGGCCTGTCGTGATGCTGGATTGGCAGCCGTTTCGAGACGCTCGTGGTGCTGCGCTGAGGAGTTCAGGCGCCAACGCTTTGGTGACGAGTCCAGTGAGGGTGCTGAGAACTGTGCGGGTCGTGCTCACAAGCGCTCCTTTATGACTTGACGAGTCGGGCGATCGCTTGCGAGGCCTCTTTGATCTTCTCCTCGGCCTCGGGTCCGCCGGCCCTGGCCGCACCGACGACGCAGTGCTTGAGGTGGTCTTCCAGCAAGCCGAGCGCCACATTCTCCAGGGCGGAGGTCAGGGCGCTGACCTGGGTCAGGATGTCGATGCAATAGATCTCTTCGTCGACCATTCGGTGGATGCCGCGGACTTGCCCTTCGATGCGCTTGAGGCGGGCGAGGTAACGGTCCTTGTCGCTGATGTAGCCGTGTTGACCAGATTCTTCGTGACCAGGTTCTTCTCGGGATTGCGGTGAGGTTGCTGTGGTAGTCATGTCTGCTCCTGATGGGTCTTTGTAGTGGTGTTGGTGGCCGATCGTTCGGCCGGGGCCTGGTCGAGGAACTTGGCGGTGCTGACAGCCGGCTCCAGGTCCAAGCGGCGGAGTAGTTGGGCATTGAGTGCCACCACGACGGTGGAGGCGGACATCAAGATGGCACCGACGCTCATCGGCAGGACGAACCCGATCGGTGCGAGTACACCAGCGGCCAGGGGGACTGCGGCGAGGTTGTAGCCTGCGGCCCACCACAGGTTCTGCTTCATCTTGCGGTAACTGGCTCGGGACAGGTCGATCACTGAAAGCACAGAACGGGGATCGGAGGAGGCCAGGATCACCCCTGCGGACCCGATGGCCACGTCGGTCCCGGCGCCGATTGCGATGCCCACGTCTGCTTGAGCCAGTGCCGGGGCATCATTGACGCCGTCCCCGACCATCGCCACCTTACGGCCCTCGCTTTGCAGTTCCTCGACCTTTGCGGCCTTGTCTTCCGGTCGCACACCCGCAAAGACCCGGTCGATGCCTAGTTCAGCGGCCACCGTATCGGCCACGGCCTGGGCGTCCCCGGTGATCATTACCACCTGGGCGCCTGCGGCGTGCAGCGCCTCAACAGCATCACGGGACTCCGGGCGGATCTCATCATCAAGGCGCAGTGCCCCGATGATCTCCCCGTCGGCTATCACGTGCAGGATGATGGCACCCTCGGCTCGCCAGTCCTCTACGACAGCCAGTTCGGTCAGGCTGTGCTGGTCCAGCAAGTACGGGCCTCCCACTTCGATTGCAGCGCCCTCGACTGTGGCCTTGACTCCGACTGCCGGAGAGGAGGAGAAGTCCTGGGCACTGGGAAGGGGCAGGTCGCGGTCGTGTGCGGCGCCCACGATCGCCTTGGCCAAGGGGTGCTCACTTGCGTGCTCTGCGGCTGCTGCTAGCGCCAGCACCTCATCTGTACTGCGCTGCCCGACCGGTTCGACGCCGGTGACCGTGGGCTCTCCCTTGGTCAGGGTGCCGGTCTTGTCGAATAGCACGGCATCCACTGTCCGCATCGACTCCAGCGCGAGGCGGTCCTTGACGAGCACCCCACCGCGTGCGGCACGCTCGGTGGCGATCGAGACCACCAGCGGGATCGCCAGTCCCAGTGCGTGCGGGCAGGCGATCACTAACACGGTGATGGTCCGGACCACGGCAGCGTCCGGCATGCCCAGCAAAGACCACACGATCGCGGTGATCAAGCCCGCACCGAGGGCGAACCAGAAAAGCCAACCCGCGGCCGTATCGGCGATCCGCTGCGCCCGCGAAGAGGAGGCTTGGGCATCGGTCACCAGTTTCTGGATCCCCGCCAGGGCGGTGTCATCGCCAATGGCTGTGACCTCTACCCGCAGACCGGAATCGGTGGCGACGGTGCCGGCGACCACCTGGTCGCCGTTCTCACGACGCACCGCCTTGGACTCACCGGTGATCATCGATTCGTCCATACTGGCCGAACCGTCCACGATCCGGCCATCAGCCGGCACCGACGATCCGGGGCGCACGATCACCACATCGCCGAGCACCAAGTCGCCCGGTGCCACCTTGACGATGTCATCACCCTCGAGCTTCTCGGCCTCATCAGGCAACAGAGCTGCCAAGGAATCCAGGGCCGAGGTGGTCTGGGCCAGCGAACGCATCTCGATCCAGTGGCCCAGCAGCATGATGACCACCAGCAGTGCCAGTTCCCACCAGAAGTTCAGTTCGTGATCCAGAAGGCCAAGGCTCGCACCTAAGGAGGCAATGAACGCCACGGTGATGGCCAATCCGATCAACAACATCATCCCGGGCTGGCGGGCCCGGATCTCTGAGACCGCACCGGTCAGGAACGGCCGGCCACCCCAGATATAGATGATCGTGCCCAGGATCGGGGAGATCCACCACACCCAGGTGGCATCGGGCAGTTGGTATCCGAGCAGGTCGGCGAACATGTGGTTGAAGCCCACCACCGGCACCGCCAGGACGAGCATGATCCAGAACAGCCGCCGGAACTGCCCCACATGGTCACCGTGATCGCCGTGGCCGTGCACCGCGTGGCCGCCATGTGCTTCATGACCGGCGTGGTGATGACCCTCCTGCCCGTGCCCTTCGTGGCCCTGGTCCTCCTGACCGCCGTGCTGTTCATGCCCGGTGTGCCCATCGTGGGTCTTCTCGTGCTGGTGGTGAGCCTCGTGCTGGTGGTCGTGACCGGGATGGGCCTGGTGGTTGTGGTGATCGGGCTGCGCCTGGTGCGCAGCGTGCCCTGCACCCTCGTGCTGGGCGTGCGCATTGTGCTGGTTGCTCATACCGGTCTCACTCCTCCTCTTCGATGCACGGCCGACGCCTCATCCTCCCAAGAGGAGCAGCCGGTCAGCGCCAGTGCGCCGCCAAGCACGGCTACCGTCAGTGTCGTTCTCAGTCTCCTGCTCATGTGCGTTGCCCTTCTGCCACATCGTTCGGGACGGTCTCCTACCTCACTGCGATCGCGGTCCTCGTCCCACTGGCCGACGTTGTCGCGCCAGAGCGGAGGATTCCGCGCCTGCCGATCAGGTTGGGTCGGCAAGCACGGAATCGCTCATGCTGATTGTTCAAGCGGCGTTCGCGTACCGGTCGGGATCGGAGTCGAATAGCGGACCGCAGGCGGCACAGCAGAACCAATACCGCTGACCCTGATAGTCGCGGTAGAGCCCTGCCTCTTCGGCTTGCGACTTGATCACCGGGGTCCCGGGCATCACCAGACATTCGGAAACATCGTCACCCTGCGCTGAGGCGAGGTCTTCAGTCTTGGGCGCGTGTCCGCTACAACCGCCAGAAGCATCCCCGTGGCTGTGGTCGCCGTGGCTGTGGTCGCCGTGGTTGTTGGCGTGGTGGTCGTGTGCAGTCATCTTCTGTGTTCCTTTCTTTGGTGTCGACGACGATGCGTCAGACGTTCACCGGCTCGCGTGCCGGTGCGGTTTCGGAGGGGTCCGGGGCGGTGTCCTGGTCGGCCTTGGCCTTGAACCTGCGCAGCCGTAGGCTGTTGGCGACCACGGACACGCTGGAGAAGGCCATGGCCGCGCCGGCGAGCATGGGGTTGAGCAGTCCGAAGGCTGCGATCGGGATCGCGGTGGTGTTGTACCCGAAGGCCCAGAACAGGTTCTGCTTGATCGTGCGTAGCGTCCTGCGTGCCAGGCGGATCGCATCCGCGGCAGCTCGCAGGTCTCCGCGCACGAGGGTGATATCGGCGGCCTCGATCGCGACGTCAGTCCCGGTGCCCATCGCCAGACCGAGGTCAGCCTGCGCCAGAGCGGGGGCGTCGTTCACACCGTCACCGACCATCGCCACGACCTTGCCCTCCTCCTGCAAGCGGGCGATGACGTCGACCTTGTCCTTGGGCAGCACCTCGGCGATGACCTGGTCGATGCCGACCTCGGCCGCGACCTGCTCGGCCACGGTCTGGTTGTCCCCGGTCAGCAGCACCGGAGTCAGACCCAACTCCTTGAACTGAGAGATGGCCTCAGCGCTGGTGGGCTTGATCTGGTCGGAGACGACCAGCACCCCGCGGGCGCGGCCGTCCCAGCCGACGGCGATCGCGGTCTTGCCCTGAGCCTCTGCGGCCTGCTTGGCGGCCTGGAGGTGCTCGTCGAGGTACATCGACCAGTCACTCAGCAGCGCCTCGCGGCCGGCGAGCACCGCGTGACCATCGACCACGCCCTCGACACCCTTGCCCTCGATGTTCTCAAAGGACTGCGGGGTTGGCAGTTCGCCCACCTGCGCGGTGGCTCCGGCGGCGATGGCCTGGGCGATGGGGTGCTCGGAGTAGTCCTCCAGGCCGCCGGCGATGCGCAGCAGTTCCTCGCGGTCCACCCCGTCGGCGGTGATCGTCTCTGTCAGGGTCATCTTGCCGGTGGTGACGGTGCCGGTCTTGTCCAGCACGATGGTGTCGACCTTGCGGGTGGACTCTAAGACCTCCGGGCCCTTGATGAGCACGCCCATCTGGGCGCCACGGCCGGTGCCGACCAGCAGCGCGGTCGGTGTCGCCAGGCCCAGGGCGCAGGGGCAGGCGATGATCAGCACCGCGACCGTGGCGGTGAAGGCGGCGCTGACCGGGAAGCCGGCCCCGAGCCACGCACCGAGTGCGGCGATCGCGACCGCAATGGCCACGGGCACGAACACCGAGGAGACCCGGTCGGCCAGCCGTTGGATCTCGGCCTTGCCGGACTGGGCGTCCTCGACCATCTGCGCCATCTGCGCCAACTGGGTGTCTGAGCCCACCCGGGTGGCCTTGACCACGAGGCGGCCACCGGCATTGACCGTGGCACCTGTCACCGGGTCACCCACTGTGACCTCCACCGGCACGGACTCGCCGGTAAGCATCGAGGCATCAATTGCGGAGTTTCCAGAGGTGATCACCCCGTCGGTGGCGATCTTCTCACCGGGGCGGACGACGAACTCGTCGCCTGTGGAGAGTTCATCGATGGGGACCCGCTTCTCCTGTCCGTTTCGCAGGATGGAGACTTCCTTCGCCCCGAGTTCCATCAGGGCCCGCAGGGCTGCCCCAGCTTGGCGCTTGGAGCGCTTCTCGAAGTAGCGGCCCAGCAGGATGAAGGTGATCACCCCGGCCCCGACCTCCAGGTAGATATGCCCGAGGCCATCGGAGCGGGAGATCATGAATTCGAAGGGGTGCACCACGCCTGGCTGCCCGGCCGTACCGAAGAACAGCGCGATGATCGACCAGATCAACGCGGCGGTGGTGCCCACCGAGATCAGGGTGTCCATGGTGGCCGCCCCGTGCTTGAGGTTTGCCCAGGCAGCCTTGTGGAAGGGCCAACCGGCCCACACCACCACCGGGGCGGCGAGCACCAGGGAGGCGAAGCCCCAGTAGTCGAACTGCAACGCGGGGATCATCGCCATCGCGATGACCGGCACCGACAGGACCGCTGCGCCGATCAGGCGCTGCTTGAGCACCCTGATCTCAGCATCCTCGCCAGACTCACCCTCATTAGCAGAGGCACTGGAAGTGTCCTTACCCGAGGGTGGGAGTTCGGCGGTGTAGCCGGTCTTCTCCACCTCGGCGATCAGCAATTGCGGGTCATAGCCCTGGGGTGCGGTGACGCTGGCCTTCTCGGTCGCGTAGTTCACGCTCGCGTCGATCCCGTCGAGCTTATTGAGCTTCTTCTCGATCCGGTTGGCGCAGGACGCGCAGGTCATGCCACCGATCTTCAGCTCAACGCCGGTGAGATTCACTTCGGTGCTGGTGTGCTCAGTGGTCATGGTCGGCTCCTTGCTCATCGTGTCCGTCGCCGGTGTCCGAGTCCTGGGTATCGGTGTCATTGCCAGTGGCATCGCCGCCGGCGGTGGTGTCGATCACCAGGGGGGCAGTGTGGACCTGCCCGTCGACCTGGAAGTCCAGGTACAGCAGGTACCGGCCATCGGTGGGGGCGGTGGCCTCGAAGACGATCTCCGGCCCCGAGACCTCACCAGCCGCCGGAGCGTCCCCGTGCGGGTGGACATGTAGGTAGGCCAGATCCCCATCACGCAGGGCCACCAGGTGCCCGAAGGCACCCAGGTAGGGCTCCAGCGCGGTGACCGGCTCACCCTCGTGGGTGATCGTCATGGTCAGCGCGGAGGCCTCCCCG